>Ga0247841_10002204_pt1 | contig 39998 bp, 37 predicted proteins | sample LaCruzMarch2015__2_FD_192410 | JGI IMG/M metagenome (GOLD analysis project Ga0247841, IMG submission 192410) | Freshwater microbial communities from meromictic Lake La Cruz, Castile-La Mancha, Spain - LaCruzMarch2015_18m | ecosystem: Environmental > Aquatic > Freshwater > Lake | place: Spain...
TAGGTCCTCTGCGTCAAAGGCCGCGGCCACCTGCTCTTCAACCGCAAGACAAGCCACGCATCCTGATAACACCGATGTCGAAAAATCAAAACCAGCTAATTCCAAACTACCGCGGGTTACTTCTCCAGACGAAGGATCCAAAACCCTCTCCACAATGTCCATGGACTCAATTAATGCATTCATGTTCGCCTCCTCTTCTTGAAATTGACAACGAGCCAATTACTTATATCTAATAATAAATCCATGCCAAGGCAAAGTCAATTATTTTTTAACTCTTTGCTGTTTGAAAGCCCGGCATGCTATTATTAATTAATCATAAACAAAATAAACTCATGAAAAGCTTAGTAATTGTAGAAAGTCCAACAAAGGCGCGGACCATTCAAAAATTTTTGGGAAACGACTTTATAATAAAGTCTTCGTTTGGGCACGTAAGAGATCTACCTAAAAGGGAGCTTGGCGTAGACGTAGAAAATGGCTTTGAACCAAAATATGTCATCCCGACAAAAGCTAAAAAAGTTGTCGCAGAATTGAAAAAAGAGTCTGCAAAAGCAGACAACACAATTCTGGCAACCGACGAAGACCGCGAAGGAGAATCAATCGCCTGGCATTTACAGGAAGCATTAAAATTAAAAAATCCCCAAAGAATTGTATTTCACGAAATCACTAAAACAGCAATCGACAAAGCTCTTGAGTCGCCAAGAGGCGTTGATATGAACTTGGTCGATGCCCAGCAGGCAAGAAGAATTTTAGATAGAATTGTAGGGTATAAAATTTCGCCATTTTTGTGGAAAAAAGTTGCCAAAGGATTATCGGCCGGCAGGGTGCAGTCGGTTGCTGTAAGGTTAGTTGTTGACAGAGAAAGAGAGATAGAAAAATTTGTTCCGCAGGAATATTGGAGCGTTGAAGCGCTGTTGAGCAAAGAAAAAAAAGAGTTTTTAGCTTCTCTGATAAAAAAAGATGGCGAAGTTATTGATAAGCTTGCAGTAAAAAATAAAAGCGAGGCAGATAAAATTCTGCAAGATTTAAATGGCGCAAATTATGTTGTAGATGCGGTAGAAAAAAAAGAAACAAAAAGATATCCTGCCCCCCCTTTTACAACAAGCACCTTGCAACAGGCGGCTTGGCAAAGGTTTAAATTTTCGGCAAAAATGACAATGTCTTTAGCCCAGCGCCTTTACGAAGAAGGAAACATAACTTACCACAGAACAGATTCTCTCAACCTTTCTGAAGCATCTCTGATTTCTGCAAAAGAATTTATAACACAGAAATATGGCCAAAGTTATTGGGCTGGAAAAGTAGTAAAATATGTCACAAAAAGTAAGGGTGCCCAAGAAGCCCATGAAGCAATTAGGCCGGCTTATGCAGACAAAACCCCGGAATCTTTAAGCGGACTTGACTCAAGACAACTAAAACTTTACACATTAATTTGGCAAAGGTTTATTGCCTGCCAAATGGCTCCGGCCCTGTTCAACTCTGTATCGGCCGATATAAAAGCTGCAGAATATACTTTTCGGGCTAACGGACAAACATCCAAGTTTGATGGATTTTTAAAGGTTTATTTGACCAAATTTGAGGAAACAGAATTACCCGACTTAGAAAAAAACGACAAGCTGGACCTCTTAAAATTAAATTCTGCACAACATTTTACAGAACCGCCGGCAAGATATACTGAAGCCAGCTTAATTAAAACCTTAGAAAAACATGGCGTAGGAAGGCCATCTACTTATGCTCCTACCTTGTCTACTATACAAGACAGGAACTACGTGGCAAAAAATGACCAAAAGAGATTTTTCCCAAGCGAAATGGGAACAATAGTTAACGATGTTTTGGTTAAAAACTTTCCGGAAATTGTTGATATTGATTTTACGGCTAAAATGGAAAAAGAATTAGATGAGGTTGCCGAGGGAAAAGACACGTGGCAAAAAACCTGCAAAGATTTTTATAAGCCTTTTGCCAAAAATTTGGAAGAAAAATACAAAGAAGTGGTAAAATCAGATTTGACTAAGAAAACAGACAAAGTCTGCCCTAAATGCTCTTCGCCGTTAGTTGAACGCCTTGGAAGGTTTGGCAGATTTTATGCCTGTTCAAAATTCCCAGAGTGTAAACATACAGAGTCTGTCGAGGGAGATCCAGATACCTTAAACATCGCTTGCCCTAAATGCAAGGAAGGAAAAATAACCGGAAAAAGAACAAAAAAGGGTAAAACCTTCTACGGTTGTAACCGTTTCCCAAAATGCGACTTTGCCTTGTGGGACAAGCCCGTTAATGAATTTTGCCCAAAGTGCGACTCTATCTTAATACAAAAAAGTAAAAACAAGATAAAGTGTTCAAATAAGGAATGCGATTACGCTAAAGATGACAAGTGACATAGAAAAAATAATAAAAAGAAGTTTGACTCCAAAATTGATAGAGTCGGCTTTTAACTTCGCAAAAGAAGCATACAAAGAAAAGTATAGATATTCTGGAGAAAACTACATTGTCCATACTACAAGGGTGGCCTTAATGTTGGACAAAATGAACCTTGACCCAACGACAATTGCCTTTGGGCTTCTTCACGACGTGCTAGACGATGTCCCTGATTCTGCCAAAGGAGTTGAATTGGAAGAAATAGAAAAAAAATTTGGCAAGGAAATAGCCCGCTTAATAGCGAGAATTTCAGGGATCAGTAAGCTCCGTTATTCATTATCCACCGGCATAAAAGAGAAAAGGGCGCTCACCAGAGAAAAAGTTGAACACTTGAGAAGAATGTTTCTGGCATTATCTGGAGATTTAAGGGTAATTCTTGTGGAACTTGTTTCGAGGTTGGACGGATTAAATCTTCTGCATTACTTTCCAGAAGACCAGCAAAAATTGTTCGCGCTTGAAACCTTACAAATTTTTGTTCCAATCTCCGACAGGCTGGGCCTGTCAGAACTGAGAAGAGACCTTGAGGACATAGCTTTCTCTTATCTGTTTCCGGACAGATTTAAGTGGTTGAAAGAAAACATCAAAGAACAATACGAAGACAGGGAAAAATATTTAAAAAAGTTCATACCTCGGTTAAAAAAAATCTTCAAAAAAGAAAGGGTGAAAGTTTTAGATATTAACTACCGCGCAAAATCATACTGGAGCACATACAAGAAATTGGCTAAACACGATATGGATTTCAATAAAATCCACGACTTACTTGCCGTAAGAGTGGTCACCGCTGACATCGGAAGCTGCTACAAAGTTTTAGGAATAATTCACAAACATTTTAGGCCCATCTCCGAGGAAATTAATGATTATATCGCAAAACCAAAATCTAACGGATACAGGTCGTTGCACACTACTGTTTTCTCCGAAGAGGGTAAAACGGCAGAAATTCAGATAAGAACCGAAGAAATGCAGAAAGAAGCCGAATATGGAATTTGCGCCCACTGGTCGTATAAAGAGAATATTGACCTTAAAAAAGAAGGTGAAAAATTTGACTGGCTGAAAGATGCCCACGATTTTCAGCAAAATTTTAAAATAGATTTTTTTACAAACCAAGTTTTCTCTTTCACCCCGAAAGGAGACATAATTGTTCTGCCTAAAAACTCGACGCCTGTTGATTTTGCATATGCCGTGCATTCTGACATCGGGAACCACTGCGAATCAGCAAAAATAGGAGGCAAAATAGTGCCCCTAAACTATATCTTAAAGAATGGAGACGTAATAGAAATCACCGTAAACAAAAACAAAAAACCGTCGCCAGACTGGCTTAATTTTGTTGAAACATCTTTGGCAAAAACACAGATAAGAAAATCAACAGGTCAAGAAAAAACCAACTTCAGGTTCCCTTTACCCGGCTTTATAAGAAGAAAAATTACGGAAATATCGGAAGCCTCTAAAAAAAGGCAGGAAGAAAAACAAAAAATCGGAAAAGGACCCGGAGGGCACCCCATAAGGCAGGTTTACATTGCGGGCCAGAAAGGAATGCTTATCCACATCGCCAAATGCTGCAACCCTCAGCCAGGAGAAAAAGTTGTAGCCTACCTTGCCCAAAACAGGTCTGCAGTTTTACACAGAGTGTCTTGCAGTAATTTAAAAAAATTTGCGGAAAAATTCCCGGAAAAAGTAATCGACGCCTCGTGGGAATAATTTGACCCACAAACCAATGAGAAAAAATCTTGAAAACATGGACTCCAAAAACTCAAAAGATATAAACAAAAAAATTTTCCAGGCTATCATTTTTATATCACTGTTAAGTTGTTATGGTTTTCTTATCGCCAATAAAGCAGACCTGACAACTACTGATTTGGGGCGACACATAGAAAACGGTAAAGTTGCAATCAATTCTATTTTCAGTAACGCGGAAACATTCAATCAGCTTGTTAAAACAAATTTTTACTCTTACACCAGCCCCAGCTATCCTTTTATCAATCATCACTGGCTAAGTGGAATAATTTTTTATTTGGTTGAAAAATTCCTCGGCTTTAACGGCCTGTCCCTGCTTTCTATTGTTTTCAGTTTAATTGCTTTTACCTTATTTTTTAAATTAGCTCAAAAAAATTCCAATTTTACAATATCATCTTTAACGGCTTTATTATTAATTCCCCTAATCGCCGAAAGAAAAGAAATAAGGCCTGAGGTCTTCAGCTATTTTTTTATCGCCTTATTTCTCTGGATTCTCTGGCATCACCACAAAGGTTTAATTTCCAACCGCTGGCTGACAGCCCTACCCTTAATGGGAATAGTTTGGGTTAATATTCATATTTATTTTATTTTTGGGCTTTTTTTAATCGGAGTTTTTTTGTTAGAAGAAATCATCATCCCGACGCTAAGAAATAAAAAAAATATCAAGAACCTTTCTCTGGCTTTTGTCGCTACCGCCCTGAGTTTTCTGCTACAGCCGAATGGTTTGAAGGGCGCACTTTGTCCTTTTTTTATTTTTACAGACTATGGTTACCAAATAGTGGAAAACCAATCGATCTGGTTTTTGCAAAAAATTGTAACCATAAATAATTCCAACATTCTTCTGTGCGAGATTATATTTTTATTACTTATTTTCAGCTTTATTTTTTTGTTTTTTATAGATCGTAAAAAATTTTCTTTTACCTTTTTTCTTTTAGGAACAGCTTTCGGCATTATGGCTTTTTTAATGTTAAGGAACTTTACTATTTTCGGCCTTTTCGCCTTAGTTATTTTAGCATATAACTTAGATAAAATTTTTAAAAAAATCCATCTCAAGCCAGGGGTTGTTGAAACCATTGTTTTGATTTCATTTTTAATCATCGTCAGTTTCGGCGTTATCAATGGCAACCAAGAAATATTTAACCAAAATAAAGGACTAGGGCTGGCGCCCAATAATAATGCCTCAGCCATTTTTTTTAAAAAAGAAAACGTCAAGGGGCCGATTTTCAATAATTTTGACATCGGAAGTTATTTAGATTATTATCTTTTCCCCCAAGAAAAGGTTTTTGTGGATAATCGCCCGGATGCATATTCAGTGTCTTTTTTTCAAAAAATTTATATTCCTATGCAAGAAGACGACAACGTTTGGAAAGAGCAAGACAAGAAATATAATTTCAATGCTATTTTCTTTTCTTATTATGACTACACTCCATGGGGCCAGAAGTTTTTAATCACCCGAATAGGCGATAAAAATTGGGCGCCAATTTTTGCCGACCAGTATGCAATTATTTTTCTCAAGAGAAATGATTTAAATAAAAATCTTATTGAAAAATACGAAATCCCAAAAAATTTTTTTAGCATAAAAAAAACGGATTGATCTTCGTGGAAATAACCTTGAAAAGGAGACCAAAAAATGGTAAAGTAAGTGCGAAAGAAAAAAATGCCGAGGTGATGAAATTGGCAAACATGTCAGACTCAAAATCTGATGCCCTTAAAAGCTTGAGGGTTCAAGTCCCTCCCTCGGCACACGACGATAAAGCGGGTTGATTCCCCGCTTTTTGCCTACAATTTTATATAGTTCAGCAAACCGTACAAAATTAGGGCAGATACAAATCCCGCCACGGCTCCGGCTAAAATATCGCGAAACCAATGTACCCCGCAAAAAACTCTGGCAACTCCCACCAAGCACGAGCATATAACCAGAATTGTTGCTAGGGGGGCACTATAAAAAAATACATAAAAAGATATGCCAAAAAGAAAAGAGGCATGGCCCGAGGGGAAAGAATAATTTTTTGGCACAGGTATTAATGTTTTTGTTTGTTCCATATAAGCTGGTCTCTGGCTTTTATGGAATAAATAAACCAGCTCGTTTATAACAAATCTGGCAAACAAGCCAGAAACAACCGCATAGAGCAATAAATAAATATTTGATTTATAAATAGAATATAAAATCAAAGATGCAACCATTAAATATGGCAAGACTCTGGCACAAAAAATCGCGAAACCGTCTGACAGTTTTGCTTTGCCGGCAAACTTATTTATATTTTTAAACACAGAAATCATCTAGGTAAAGGAAATTTTTTACAAAATTTGGCAATTTCTGCTCTGACTTTTTCAACAGATTTTGGATTAGAAATAACTTCATTTATCCAGCCGGCTATTTTTTTCATTTCTTTTTCTTTCATTCCCCTTGTTGTAATCGCCGGGGTTCCCATTCTTATTCCCGATGGCTTAAACGGTGGAGCGGGGTCAAAAGGAATAGTATTTTTGTTTATTGTAATTCCCGCAGATTCAAGCAAATCTTGAGCTTCGGGACCTGTAATATTTTTGTTCCTCAAATCAACTAAAATTAAATGGTTATCTGTGCCACCAGAAACTAAATTGAAACCGTATTTCTTCAGTTCTTCGGCAAGAGCTTTGGCATTTTTTACTATTTGGCCTGCGTATTTTTTAAAAGCCGGAGTTGAGGCCTCTTTCAAGCAAACTGCTATAGCAGCAATTTGATGCATGTGAGGCCCGCCCTGAAAACCAGGAAAAATTGCTTTATCAATTTTTTTTGGCAAATCAGGGTCTTTTTCAATTCCCTTCTGAGTTACCATTATCATTCCTCCCCTTGGCCCGCGTAAAGTTTTGTGAGTTGTTGTAGAAATAATGTGCACATAAGGAGCAGGGCTTGGATGGGCACCTCCGGCAACTAATCCTGCAATATGAGCAATGTCAGCTGCCAAGTAAGCTCCCACAGAGTCTGCTATTTGGCCCAATCTTTTCCAATCAAAAATTCTTGAATAAGCTGTGGCTCCTACAAATATCAATTTTGGCTTATTTTCTTTAGCCAACTTCTCCATTCCGTCATAATCTAAAAGCCCTGTTTTTTCGTCAACCCCATATTGCACCGAGTTATAAAACTTAGCAGAAAAATTAACCTTCCAGCCATGAGTTAAATGTCCTCCCATGGGCAAAGCCATTCCCATTATTGTGTCTTTTGGCTCGCAAACAGCCATATAAACAGCTGCGTTGGCTGGCGAGCCAGAATATGGCTGAACATTAACATGAGCTACTTTAAACAACTTTTTTGCCCTGTCTCTGCACAAATCTTCTAAAATGTCATAATATTTTAGTCCTGCATAATATCTTTTTCCGGGGTAACCTTCGGCATATTTATCTGTAAGAATTGAGCCCAAGGCTTCCCTCACAGCCGGTGAAGAATGATTTTCCGAGGGAATCATTTCAAGAGACGTCTTTTGCCTTTCTGCTTCTAATTTTATTAACTCCGCAATCCGCGGATCTTGCTTTTTTAACTTTGCCATAAATTTTCGTTATAAACGTTGTTTAAAATACTTTCTTTTATTCTACAACTATTCCCATGTTTTAAAAGACCCATATAAGAATTTATAGTTTCCTGTCTTGGATTATCTTTTATCCTTTTCAGCATTTTACTTTTGGTCTTGGTTCTCAAAATCCTGTGGTCTGTAAAATTTACCCAACCCAAAAAATCTACGCCCGATGGCAAGGTTTTAATAAACACCTTGTCTGGGTGTAAAACAAGCTTTAATTGATTTTGCAAAAAATCTTTAATAAGTGATTTTTTATTTTCCAGATATTCTTTATTTCCCGACAAAATCACGAAGTCGTCTGCATATCTGATATAGTGTTCGGCTTTTAACTTATGCTTCGCAAACTGGTCAAGCTCATTTAAATAAACATTTGCGAAAAGCTGGGAGGTTAAGTTACCCAAAGGCAAACCGTTCGGTTTAAAGCTGAAAATTATTTTTTCCAAAAGACCCGTTATATTTTCGTCTGAAATATATGCTTGCAAAATGTTTATCAAAATGCTCTGGTCAATTGAGGCGAAGAATTTTTTAATATCGCATTTTAATATCCAACAGGTTTTGGTATTGTTTTTGGAGACAATACGGCCAAACTCTCTAAATCTGTTTATTGCTTTGTGAGTTCCTTTATTATTCCTGCACGAAAATGAGTCTGAGATAAATGTTTTATCAAAAAACGGGTATAATATACGATAGACAGCATGATGTAGTAAACGGTCGCGAACGCTGGCTTTGTGTATTGTTCTTGGTTTTGGGTCGCTTACTTTAAAACATTGATAACCTCCGTGTTTGTATATATGGTTTTTTAAGTCATCATGCAAAGATAAGATATTGTCCATTAAATAAAATGAAAAAAGTTGAACATCGTTTTTATTGCGCTTCCCCCTGACAAATTCTTGCCAAGCTAAAAGCAAGTTATCAATACTAATAATTTCTTCATAATTATGGACCAATTTAACTTTCATAATCAAAATATAAATAATAATAGTGAAACCTCTAAGCCCCCCCCCCAGACTGTTGCCTGTTTTGGAAAAAGCCAAGACTGCGTACAAAAATTGGCTAGAAACTAATCGTAATGTTGAACGGGCTGCTCGCTTCAGTTTGGGGCTGAAAATAGATAATTTATTTTTAGAAATTCTTGAATTAATTAGAAAAGCCGCTTACACACCAATCAATAAAAAAATGCTGATGCTAGAAGAAGTGGCTGGCAAGATAGATTCATTACGTTTTTTCTTCCAACTTTTATGGGAGGCGCATCTTGTCTCCAATAAACAATATGTTTCTCTTGGAGCCGAAATAGAAGATATAGGAAGAATAATCGGCGGATGGAGAAAGGGCTTATTTAGCAAAACTTCCGCGATAAAAGCGGAAGAAAGAAAATAGTAGCAGGAGAGAACCTGGCTACCGGCATTCCACTCATTCTGGTTCTCAACCGAGTTGGCGTTCACGTTCCAATAGCCATTGCCCGAGTTCCAGTTAGCGTTCACGGCCCACATTAATATGCGACACGCCATCACAACCACTGCCCCTTGAATACTCTCGGAGCTGTATCTTATTTGGAGCCTCAAAGCTCGCCAGCGTATCGCACCGATTCTTTTCTTTTTTTGAAATATGCATATCAACTCTTGCCGAAGGCATGCCCGCGGCAATTCCCTAATATACATTCTCGGGGCGCTACGCAAAAACCGTAGCCTTCGCGTCCAGCCATCCTTAAACTTATTTTATAGTATTTTTTGCAAAATAAAAGACTCTCTTAATACTTTTTCAAAGTTTCAGAGAGTCATAGATTCAAAATTGCTAAGTCCCAAAGGGACAAAGCGTCAAGAATCGCAGGAGAGAACCTGGCGCCCGGCAAGCCACGCACGCTGGCGCCCAACCGAGCGGGCGCGCACGTCCCAAACGCCATAGCCCGAGACCCAGAGAGCGCCCACGACCCACAAGTTGCCATCAATGCCCTCAATGTAGGCGATGTTGGCGCACCCATTGGTAAGCAGGGTGCCAGCCTCGCCTTTGGACTGCTTTTCAACCAGCCCGAAAAAATGAGCGAGCTTGATTTTAGCGCGGTCGCCGAGCTCAGCCATGATCGGGGCGTCCAGAGATTTTCTCCCTAAGCTGTGCCCAGCGAGGTTAGCATCTTCAACATTTTCCTCAACAAGGTCTAGAAAAAGTTTGTCGAAGTTGGTCCCGGTATAGCCGACGTTTGCTGATTTGATATGGTCTTTGGCGACAAACTTCTTCGCGCCTTTGACCGGCACCGTGACGAGCTTCCGGAGAAGATCAGACTCCCTCACTGTTAGTTCGCCACGGAGAAAACGTGCGACCGCCTCTTCGCCACCAAGCTTGTTCACGATGGCTTCCATTGTTCCCCATTCCATTTTCGGATATTTCATACTCTGTCCTTTCATCCAACTGATAGTTGTGTTTTGTGCGTCCCTAATAGAGACACGCGCCAGGACTGTTAGTAGTCATAGCCAAAAATTCTCGACCCCTGCCAGCTGGCAGACAAAACTTTTGGCTACGACCACTTTTGTAAGTATTTTTAATGTTATAAACGTGCTTTTTTGCCTATGCTTATTATATTACACCATCCAATCATTCTTGTCAATATCTTAACACTCTCCCCCTTCCGTCGCTTAAACCAATTATTTTTGATGGTTTTGATTTTATTAGGTCTCCAGCATCAACCATAAACATTGGAAGGTCCGACCCTCCAAACTTTTCTATAATGTTGCCTATTTTTGTTAGGGCCGGCCGGCCGGAGATATTTGCCGAGGTTTGAGCCAATGGCCTGTTTGTTTTTTTCAACAAAGCGTTCAAAAGCTTATAGTTTGGAACCCTTAAGGCAATTGTACCATCTACCCCCGTTACTAAGTCAGATAGTAGCCCGGCCTCTGTTTTTTTAAGTTTTAAAACAAATGTAAATTTACCCGGCCAATATCTTTTTAAAACAACCCTCTGATCCTTGCTTATTTCCGCCAGTTCTTCTGCCATTTTTATGTCTTTTACAAAAACAGGCAGGGGCTTGGTTTTGTCTCTTTGTTTAATTTCAAATATTTTTTCAACGGCTTTTTTATTTGTGGCGTCGCAAACTAATCCATAAACAGTGTCTGTGGGTAAAACCAAAACTGCCCCATTCTTAAGAGCAGTAACCAATTCGCCTATATTCACTTTATTTTTCTGAACTATTTTCATCTAAAAATTTAGAAAGTTTTTCTATATCTTCTGGCTTGCCAAAGTCCATCCAAAAATCCTTGATTTTTTTTATTTTTACTTTTTTCTCTTTGGCTAGAAGTGAAACTGCGTCTGTAATCTCATATTCGCCTCTTGGTGATTTTTTTATCTGAGACACCTTATCAAAAATTTCCGGAGTAAATTTATAAAGACTGGCATTAACTAAATTACCGGTAGCCTCCTTTGATTTTTCTACTATTTCCTCTAAAAAGTCGGGAAACTCTCCGGGCTGGGCAACTAATGTTCCGAAATTTTCGTGGTAGTCGCTCTCTGCGCCTGCAACATAGTTATACTCGTCATCAACATTCATTGCTTTCAAGTCTTCCACTGAATAAAAATTATCTCCGCATAAATATATAAACTGTTCGTTGATATCTTTGACACATTTTAATGGACAAGCAGTTCCATATTCTTTTTCTGGGGTAAGACCCAAGGGGTGCCCCGGGTCGCCTAAAATTTCAAACTGATTAACAACTCGCGCGTTGTAACCGTAGCCTTTCAAAAAACGCTTGATTAATTCGGCCTCGTATCCGACAACTAAAACAAAATCGCTGTAACCAGCTTTCAGAAGATTGTCCAAAACATACGCCAAAAAAGGTTTTCCGTTAACCTCTATTAAGTGCTTTGATTTATCTTTTGTAAGCTGCAACATGCGAGTTCCCTGGCCCGCCGCAGCTATAACAACTTTTTTAACCATGCCCAAGTTCAAAAGCATTAATATTCAAATCTAGATATTTTTGCGGAATAACATTTTTTACGGCGCGTAAAACAAACTCCTTTTTGAGCGGCACCAGTTTGTTGCCAACAGCATATCCTAGAAGAAACAATGTGCAAACGATTTCATTTTGAAGCTTGTTTTTACATGTTTCTGAGGCTGGCACAAAACAAAAATCTTTTTTGGGGGAATCTTTGGGTTGTTCTAGTTGCTTTACTATTTCTTCTTTAGTCAAAGAGCCTATAAGGGGCAAAAAATATTCGTTAATTAAAAGCTTGGTCTGTTTGCCAGCTTTAACCGATTCTCTTAACCCTTCTAGCACCTCTAAAGCAATTATCAAGTCAGCTTTACCATTAGAAACCATCGGGGAAAAAACCTTTTTCCCAAATCTTATGTGCGCTTCAACACTGCCACCTCTTTGCGAAAGCCCGTGAAGCTCAGACGACCTCACCTCATACCCCCCTATAAACGCCGCTTCATCTATTATTTGAAGCAAGGTGATTATTCCCTGCCCGCCTACCCCCGTTAAAATTATATTAAATGTTTTATCCATATTATTTGCTTTGCCTTTTAGCTAATAATGCGCAGATTCTTTTGCAAACGATTACTGAAACCTCGCCTTTTTCTAAAAACTCCTTAACTGTATTCTCTAGGTCTTGCATATTTATTGGGTCTAAAACTTTTACGTTTTTTACTCCGCAAGCTTTGGCTATTTCTTCTATTTTTAGTTCTTCTGTGTCTTCTCCCATTAAAGTTTTTCCCATGCCGGGATTTGGTTGATGCCCCGTCATTGCTGTTATTCTATTATCTAAAATAACAACCAGGGGATTAGACTTATTGTAAACTGCGTTTACGAGAGCCGGAATGCCCGAATGGAAAAAGGTTCCGTCTCCCATCATAGAAATAACTTTTTGGTTTGTTGACTTCTTAACTCCGTGAGAAATTCCCAAGCCAGCTCCCATAGAAAACATATAGTCATCCATGCTATGTGGAGGAAGATTTGCTATCATGTTACATCCAATATCTCCGCCAAAAATTGTGCCTTCGGGGGCTATTCTTTTCAAAACAGGGAAAACGTGCCAATAGGGGCATCCTTCGCAAAGCCTTGCCGTACGACGAGGAAGCTCTATTTTTAAATTTTTAATTTTAAAATAATCTTTTATTTTAACTTTCAAGGCTTTCGACAAAGCGCCGGCAATTTTCTCAGTATTTAATTCTCCTATTTCGGGAAGCACGTTCTTTCCGAAAATTTCTAACTTTGGGTTTGCATCTTTAGCAATCGCCCTCACCTCTTTTTCCAAGTATCCGTCTAATTCTTCAACAATTAAAACCTTTTTCAATCCCGTAATAAATTTTTCTATTTTTTTCTCTGCCAAAGGGTAAAAAAATCCAAGCTTCAAAACAGGAACTTTCAACCCCATCTCATCTAGCGCTTCCAACGTGTGCAAGTGCGCCACTCCGTTTGTTATAATACCAAATTTGGCGGAAGCCAAACTGCCGAATACCTTGTTTGCTGATGACTTTTCCGCAAAGGCGACTATTTTTTCTGTTTTCTCCAGTAATTCTGCTTTCATTTCTAAAACTCTCGGTGGCATTGTGCAAAACTGATGCGGGTTCTTCGAAAAAGTACCAATTTTTCGAAGCCCCGAGCCCTCGTCCTGAGTAAACTCAACCGGCATTTTCTGATGGTTAACGCGAGTCGTTGTTCTCAAAATAACCGGTATATTAAATTTCTCTGATAATTCAAATGCTAATTTTGTAAAATCATAGCATTCTTGCGGGTCGGCAGGCTCTAACATTGGAATGTGACCTAAATATGCATAAGCTCTTGAATTTTGCTCTGATTGGGCCGAACTCCAGCCCGAAGGGTCGTCGGCAACAACAATAACCATTGGGGCTTTAGTTCCGGTATAAGCTAACGGCAATAAACTGTCTGAACAAACATTTATTCCGAAGCTTTTCATGTTAACCAAAGATTTTAGCCCCGAAAAGCTAGCTCCAATTGCCGCCTCAAGCGCTGTTTTTTCATTTGTTGACCATTCGGCATAAACCCCAGTGTTGACAGCAATTTTACCAAACTCATCTCCAATTTCAGCAGAAGGACACCCCGGGTACCCAGAGACAAAAGACACCCCCGAAGCCAAGGCGGCCTTAACTATTGCTTCATTTCCTAACAATATTTTTTTCATTGTTTTTTATTTCTTAATTTTTTTCTGGATTCATTTGATGCGCCCAGCTCCTCGCCGTGGCGGTCTCTGCGCACACCAGCATCATAGCTCTCGAGTTGAGCCTGTGCCGTTTTTCTCACGCGCTCCCTTATTGGGAGATCATATTTTTTTACAATTTTTAGTGCTTCAGTCCATGCGCCTCTTTCCCGTTTAGCCCACCCTCGAGACCTTCTTTCCTCTATCGAAAAATCTTTTGCCTCATCAATCGAATGTCCTATTTCATGTAAAAGTTTAACGAAATCATCATCGGCCAACAATTGTCCCATAAAAATTGTATCATCCCAATAATACGGATGACCATTCTCCTCCATAATAAATTTCGTTCCGATGGGACATATTTCGCTTAATTTTATAGTTTTTCCATTTACCAAAAAATTTATGTCAGAAAAATTTAAACGATCACATAAATCATCTTGTGGTGTTTTCCGAAACCTTTCCAACGAAGCGCCTCCATCTATCTGAAAAGAAAAACTTTCTGGCTGATTTCGCGTGTCCGTGTCTATATCTACTTTTATTTTTATAGTTTCCGGATTATCACCTGGTACAATCAGGATTTTATTTTTATCGTGGCTAGAGTCAATAAAAAACCGTGCAACCCTTTCTTTCACTAATTCGAGCTCTGACCGCTCTGGCTGGGAATCATGGTTAATCAATCCATCCATAATATTAAATTACGATATTAATTAATTTGTTTGGTAACAAAGTTATTTCCGGTTACGACTTTTTGACCGGTTTTGCTTTCTAATTCAAGGCGCGCGTTCTTGGCAATACGACCGCCTTTTTGAGCCGGAATTTTATTTTCCTCAAAACCCTTTGCCTTTTCTGTTTCGGCAATCTGACGGGTAGAAAGTTCAGCTAAAGCCGAAAAAACTAATTCGGCATCTGTCATATGGTCACGCAAATTTTGTGTTTTCAAATTCTTTAACTTTTTGTGCTCCTTAACAGACAAATCACTCCATTCCTGATGAATAATATTCGTTAAAATTGCATATTCGTCTTTTTCTGTGACTTCATTTTCTTTCCAATAATCTGTAAGCTTGTTTCTGATTTCCTGCCCCATCATTCTTTGTTGTATCCATTTTCGGCTTCTGCCCATTCTCTGCCAATTCATTCGCCCCCTATTAACGGATTTTTCGGGATCGGTTGTTTCCTGAATTCTTTCATAGCCAACTTTTGCCAGCCAAAGTTTTATGGGCTCAGCTTTCGAGCTTGGCACAGATTGAATTATTCTGAACAAGTGCTCGGGCGTCCCAGCTAAAACTTTTCTTTTCTTGCCATTTTCTGAAGACATTTCTACATAGGGACAATTTGTCCCCACGTACTTTGCGAGCTCACCATCTCTTTTTCTCAGCTTCTTTAAATAGTCTGTTGGATTTACACTTCCTGTTAAAAGATAAATTATATCCACAATTGAGAAATACCAAATTTCTTTTTTTTCGTCCCAAAGCCGGCGGATTTTTTGACCCTCAAAAATTACGATTTCCTTATTTTTTGATCTCTTCCCTTCCATAAAGTTTAAACAACTATATTAATTAATTTGTTTGGGACAAAGACTATTTTTATAGGTTTATTCTCGCCGACTAAGACTTTTATTTTTTCTGATTTAAAAACCAATTTTTCTGCCTCTTTCTGCGTGATGCCGAATTTTGCTTCTATTTTATCTCTTACTTTGCCGTTTATCTGCACAATTAAAAGTATTTTTTGCTCTTCAATTAATTTTTCGTCGTATTTGGGCCATTTTTGCTGGCAACACATTTCTTCAAAACCAGCTAAATCCCAAAGTTCTTCTGACAAGTGCGGAGCAAAAGGAGACAAAATTTTTAAAAAGTCAGGGAAATCCTTTTTATCTAGACCCACCTCTGAAACTTGCCAAGCATTAACAAACTCCATCATTGAGCTAACCGAGGTGTTAAATTTCATTAACTCAACATCTTCTGAAACTTTTTTGATTGTTTTGTGCAAAACTTTCCTTAGCCCTTCATCGCCCCTTGCAGGTGCTATTTTTTTTGTGGATAAATTATAAACTTTTTCAATAAATCTTCTGCAACCAACAACTCCTTTTGTATCCCATGGAATCATTTGCTCAAAGGGGCCCATAAACATCTCGTAAAGGCGCAAAGTGTCAGCTCCATATTGTTTTACAATTGTATCTGGGTTTATAACGTTTCCTTTTGACTTCGACATCTTAATGCCTCCTTCGCCCAAAACCATTCCGTGCGAAGTTCTTTTTTTATAAGGCTCTGCCCCAGTTGAAGTTGGAACAGCCTTAATATCCCACAAAAATTTAAAAATGAACCTTGAATATAAAAGGTGCAAAGTTGTATGCTCCATTCCGCCGTTATACCAGTCAACCGGCATCCAATATCTTAACAAACTCTCATCGGCTAATTTTCTGCTATTTTTTGGGTCTACATATCTTAAATAATACCAATTAGAACCTGCCCAGTTTGGCATTGTGTCGGTTTCTCTTTGGGCGTCACTTCCGCACTTAGGACACTTAACATCAACCCATTTTTTTATCAAAGAAAGTGGAGACTCGCCGGTGTCGGTTGGCTTGTATTTTTTAACTTTTGGCAATTTAACAGGCAAATCTTTTTCATCAACCGCCTGCCAGCCCGCTTGAACCGACCCTCCGTTAGAGGCGCATTTTTTGCAATAAATCATTGGAATAGGCTCGCCCCAGTAATGCTGTCGCGAAAAAACCCAGTCTCTTAATTTATAGCTAACTTTCGGCTGGGCAAAACCCTTAGATGATAACCATGCTATTATCTGTGGCCTGGCCTCTGCAGATTTTAATCCGTCAAACTGCATAGAGTTATAAAGCGTTCCCTCTTCTTCAAAACATTCTTCAAGATTCTTTATTTTCTGCGTCAAACCATCGTCTTCGGGCCTAATTGATGTTCTAAGCGGTATTCCATATTTCTTTGCCATTTTAAAGTCTCTTTTATCGTGCGCATCTGCAAAAACAGCCCCCGTGCCATACTGCTCTAAAACAAAATCAGCCACCCATACGGGCATTTCCTCGTTTGTTGCCGGATTTCTGACTGTAATGCCTTTTAGCTGTACTCCTGTTATATCTTTATCCTGATTCGTCCTGTCCATGTCAGAAACATTTTTTGCGTCCTCCCTGTATTTTAAAACCTCATCAATATTTCCAATTTTATTCTTATATTTGTCTATAAAGCTATGCCCGGGCGACAAAATTAAAAATGTTCCGGAAAATATTGTATCTACTCTGGTTGTAAAAACATCTATGTGCTCTTCAATTCCCTCAACAGAAAACTTAACCAATGCTCCGTGAGATTCCCCTATCCAATCTTTTTGTTGTGTTTTAATTTTTTCTAAATAATCAACCGAATCTAAATCTTTAGCCAGTCTGTCGGCATAATTAGTAATTTTTATCATCCATTGCTCTTTTTCTCTTTTTTCAACTTTTGTTCCGCATCTTTCGCATTTGCCCTCAACAACCTCTTCGTTGGCCAAACCAATTTTGCACGAAGAACACCAATTAATGGCAATTTTATCTTTATAGGCTAAACCATTTTTAAACAGTTGCACAAAAATCCATTGCGTCCATTTATAATATTTTGGGTCGGTTGTATCAATTTCCCTTGACCAGTCAAAAGACAAGCCTAAACTTTTCATCTGTTGCCTAAAGTTGTCTGTGTTCTTTTTGGTAACCACAGACGGGTGCACTCCTTTTTTTATGGCATAATTTTCTGTAGGTAAACCAAAGGCGTCCCAGCCCATTGGATACAAAACATTATACCCCTGCATTCTCCTTTTGCGGGCCAAAATGTCAAAAGCAGTAAAGCTTCGGCAATGCCCCACGTGAAGCCCGTCTCCGGAAGGATAGGGGAATTCCACTAAAAAATAATACTTTGGTTTTCTTGATGTGGCCTTTCCGCCCCTGGCGGATCCGCCTCGGGCGGAAAAAACATTGGAATTATACCACTTCTCCTGCCATTTTTTCTCAATTTTACTCGGATTATATTTAACCATATTATTCTCCCATAATAGCACAACCGTATAAATTTTAAAGCCCTGCTTTTTATACAACAAAAGTCCCCCCAAAGTGTCAAATGTGGGCGGAAAAATTTATATCCCGAATAGCTTTTTGGCGTTTTGGGTGGTTGCAGAGGCAACCTGGTCAAAACTTATACCCTTGAGTTCCGCAACCCTTTCAGCGACGTATTTTACAAAAATCGGCTCGTTGCGCTTGTCCTTGCCCTCGGGCAAAGGTGTTAAATAGGGACAATCTGTTTCAACTAAAATTTTATCTAACGGAGCTTTTTTTATAACCTCGTCTATGTCAAATTTGAATATAATGCCGTTAATGCCCAAATAAAATCCTAGATCCATATATTTTTGCGCCTCCTCCCAGTTTCCAGTGAAACAATGCACTGTCCCGCGTAGTTTTTGGGTCTTGAGGCTTGAGGTTTGAGACCTAAGGATGTCTAAGACGTCCGCGTGCGCCATTCGGCAGTGTATAATCACTGGCAGATTTAGTTCTTTTGCCAAATCCAACTGCTTTATAAAAACATCTTTCTGAAGTTGTTTAAACTTTTCTTTCTTAGCCGTTCCTTTAGGCTTGTAGTAATAGTCTAAACCAATTTCGCCAATTGCCACAACTTTTCTGCTTTTCGCCAGTTCTTTATATCTTTCCCCTTCGAATTCTTCGCCAAGCGGTTGAAAACCACCTTCGTCTTCGTCCATTTTAAGTTTCAACAAATCTGTTTTAATGTGAATTGGATGCATGCCAATTGCAGCATATATGCCCTCATTTTTCTCGGCTAACTCAACAGCTCGTTTTGACGTTTCATATTTTGTGCCCACATCAATACAAACAACGCCCTCTTTTTGAGTGCGCTTTATAACCTCATCCCTATCGGCATCGTAAGCCTTAAAATTTAAATGGCTATGCGTATCAATTAACATGTTTTTAGAAAAAAATTGATAAGAATAAACCCACTCCCCCCAATATAAATCCCGACAAGGCTCCTATGGTGGGAACTTGTTTGAAAAAGACCCAAGCCAGAATCGGTTCTATTATTAAAATTGAAGTTATGGAGGCAACACTTACTATCCAAATATTTTTGAAAGCTTTAAAACCAAGCATATATCCTGCAACAAGAAAACCTCCGGCAACAGTTATTATCAAAAAAACTTTCAAAAATATTGATAAAAATGATTGGGGAGCTATGTCGTTATTTCTCGCTCCAACCATTTCAGCATATATAGACACCGCCTCTCCTATAAAAATTAGCAAAATGACTAATATTTTCGAATATGCTATATTCATAGCTCTAACTAATTAACAACTTCGGAAATAGTATTTCTGATTTTTGAGATTCAACGGCGCTTTTTATTTTTTCTGAGGTTTGGGGCAAAAATGGTTCAAGCAAAGTTGCTATTTCTTTTATGGCAAAAAACAAGTCGCTTATAACCTGAAGCTTTTTTGCCTGCCCCGAGCTTGTTGAAGGGGTTTCCCACAGCTTTTCTTCATTTATATATTTATCGCAAAAACTTATAATTTCCCAAACAGAAATAAGCGCCTCGTTAAACTTAAACTCCTCTATTGCTAGTTCATATTTTTTTTGCGCTTCTTTTATCTTTTTTTGCAATTTAGAATTTTGGACTTTAGATTTATTCGTGCTTTGTAATTTATAATTTATAATTTTAGACGAAATGCCCAAAACCCTTGCCACAAGGTTTCCGATGCCACCAGCCAAGTCAGAGTTATATCTTTGCTCAAATTTTTCAAAAGTAAAATCACCATCTTCCATAGAAAGAATTTCTCTTAACAAATAATATCTAACAGCATCAACGCCATATTTTTTAACAAGCTCAAATGGGTCAACCACATTTCCCAAGCTTTTTGACATTTTCTGACCGCCAACGTTTATAAAACCATGCACAAAAATTGATTTTGGCAATTCAAGTCCGGCCGACAAAAGCATAGCCGGCCAAAATATGGTATGAAATTTCATTATATCTTTGCCTAGGCAATGAACATCTGCCGGCCAATATCTTTTAAATTTTTCCGGATCGGTAACATATCCAATTGCCGAAATATAGTTTGGCAAAGCGTCCTGCCAAACATACATGTTTTGAGAGTCGTCGCCCGGCACGGGCCAACTCCAATATTTTTCTTTGGCTCTAGAAAAACTGACGTCCTCGAAACCCTGCGAAATCATGCCCAAAGTTTCGTTCTTTTTGGTTTCCGGTATAATTTTAAGTTTGTCTTTTTCAATCAGTTTTTTTACTTCAGGCAGATATTTTGATAATTTAAAAAAATAATTTTCCTCTTCAATTTCCTCAGCCGGCTTTTGGTGAATAATGCAGTTTCCGTTTACTAATTCTTTTTGCGTTTTAAAAGCCTCGCAACCTACGCAATAAAAGCCTTTATATTTTTTCTTATATATATCGCCCTTTTCCTCATATTTTTGCCATAGCTTGTAAACTGAGGGCTTATGCCTTTTCTCGTCAGTTGTTCTTATAAAATCATCGTTTGAAATATTTAAAACCCTTGCCAGCTCTTTAAACTTGCCCGATATTTCGTCAGCAAATTCTTGCGGAGTTTTTCCAAGAGATTCGGCCTTCCTTAATGTTTTTAGCCCGTGCTCGTCTGTGCCTGTCAAAAAGAAAACATCTTTGCCTAAGTGCCTATGGTATCTTGCCAAGACATCTGCCTGAACTGCTTCTAACGCAAAACCAATGTGAGGCGGCGCATTTGTATAAGGAATACTGGTGGTGATATAGAATTTTTTGCTTTTATTTGCCATAATATATGAATTATATAATTTTAACACTTTTTTTATGATATTGCTCGTACATCTATTGTTTGGAGCTGCTATTGGGTCTGTTGTAAAAAATATACCACTAGCCTTGGTTTTGGCTTTTTTGAGCCATTATTTCTTAGACTCCTTCCCCCACATCGATTATCCTATTAAAAACACTGAAAAAAATCAATGGCGCGCAATATTGCTTGGCGCTCAAAAGGTGGCTTTGGACTTTTGCCTGGGCGTTTTGTTAATCTTAATATTTTCAAACAACCAGCCTGTAATTTATTTCTGCGCCTTTCTGGCAATATTACCCGACGGCCTTACAGTTTTAAAATATCTTACTCCCGAGCCCGGCAACAAAACTTCTGCAAAATCGTGGGCTCAAAAAAAAATCAGCGCCATAGAAGACTCGCCACAAAGCCGAAGCAAAATTTTGGAAGCTCACTACAGGTTCCACCAAAAAATTCATTTTTTAAAAAATAAAAAAATCTCCAACTTTTGGAGAGTCACAAACCAGATTATTTTTGTTGTAATCTCTATGGTTTTAATGAATAAATTTTAATCTAATTGAGGCGCGTCCTCTCTTCTTTTCTCTAAGAACTCCTTCATAAACTCGTAGATTATAATAAAAACCGGCACAGCAAAAATCATACCTAAAAATCCGAATATCTTAGCTCCCAAAAGCAACGAGAGCAAAACTAAAACCGGCGGAATGTCGGTCATTTTTTTCATTAGCAAAGGAGTAAGAAGCTTGTTTTCTATTTCCTGCACTAACATTACAGCGATTAACACATAAGCTACTGTTAACCATGAGCCAGCAGAAACCATAATAAATACAATCAAGAAGATGCTGGTTACCCACGGACCTATGTATGGGATAAAGTTTAAAACCCCGGAAACCAGCGCCAAAAGAAAAGCGTATTTTACTCCAAATATATAGAAAACAATGTAAGAGGCAACCCCAACGAACAAACAAGCCAGCAGTCTTGCCCCAAACCATCCTGCCACTTTAGATTGAACTCTTTCAAAAATTGTTTTAATCTGGTCTTCGTAGCGCCGGGGTATAAGCAACAACAAAAATTTTTCTGTTGCCTTGTCTTCAAGCGAAAGGAAAAAGGCAACTGTCAGAATTGATGCAGTAGACGCTAGCCCCCCAAAAAAGAACATTAACGCAGCTATAATTCCCTTAGAGCTCTGAGCCAGCCCGTTAGAAAGACTTTTGGTGAAATCGCCAAAATTTTGGGCCGCATCAATGCCAAACTGCCTTAAAAGAGGATTAATCTGCTCAAAATAATTTGGCAGATAATATGTAAATTGTTTTAGTTCATCAATAAAAATTGGCGCTGAAATGTAAATTAACAATCCTAACGCCCCAAAAATTGACAGGTAAACTATGACTGCCGAGATTACTCTTGGTATGCGCAAACCTTTTAAAAAATTTATTGCCGGCTCCAATAGAACCGAAATGGCAGAAGCAAAAAAAAGCCAAAGAGCTATTTCCCTAGCTAAGTAAATAATATAGAAAACAAAAATAGATATAAATACCTTGATTATTGTTTCCCAAGAAATGTCTAAAACTCGCTCTTGCTCCATTATAATTAAATCTTTAATAATTGTTTTAATCTTTTCGAATCCTTCTCTTCAACGGGACCTATAACCGCCAAGTTGAGCTTATCGGGTGCAAATATCTCTTCTGCTATATTCTTTATATCATTTATAGAAACTTCGTCAATTTTTTTGAATTTTTCTTCTGGCGTTGAAATGTTTTTTTCTAATAATTCCTGCACCCCGTAAAAAGACGCCTGGCTGTCAGACGAGTCCAAAGACAAAGATGTTGTTCCTTTTAAATAGTCCTTTGCCTTTTGCAGTTCTTTTTCTGTAATTTTTTTGTTTTTTAAATCCTTGTATTCCTGCAAAATTAATTCTATAGATTTTTCTAAATTTTTATGGTCTATGCCTGCTTGAGTTACCAAATATCCTGTGTCTGTAGAGTTGTCGGCTAAAGTATGTATTGAATATGCTAAACCATTTCTTTCTCTTATCCTAATGAAAAGACGAGAACTCATATTGCCTCCTAAAATAATAGACAACAAAGCTAGGGCATATTTTCTTTTATCAAATAAGTCATATGCCCTAACTCCCAAACAAAAATGCGTTTGGTCTGTTTTTTTGTAGTGCAGTAAAACTTTGGGCCCCGCTTGAACTTCTTTTACCTTAAGCTTTTGCCCGGCCTGTCCTTGTTCTACGCCCTTAAAATATCTTTTAATATTTTCTTCCACCTCTTCTCCAACGGCGCCTGCAACACAAACTATTATATTAGACGAAGAGTAGTGAGATTTATAATAATCTACAACTTTTTTTCTGTTAAAGCTTAAAATATTTTCTTTTTCTCCAATAGTCATCCAGCCGGCAGGCTGGTCGCCGTACAAAAGTTTTTCCCAAAGGTCGCCCAAATAAGCAGTCGGCGTGTCTAAATACATATTTACTTCTTCAATGATTACGCCTTTTTCCCTTTCCATTTCCTTTTCATCAAATTTTGAATTTAAAAATATATCAGAAATCCAATCTAGGGCAATATCGGCGTGTTTCTTATCAACCTTCGCCCAAAAACCAGTAATTTCTTTTGAAGTAAAAGCATTGTACTCTCCACCAACCGAATCTAAAGTTTCTGAAATTTTTAAAGTGCTGGGACGTTTTGCAGTTCCCTTAAAAAACATATGCTCTAAAAAATGAGAGATTCCGTTTATGTCTTTTGTTTCATATTTAGAGCCCGTGCCAACCAACACCAAAACCGTAACGCTGTTGGCGTTTTCCATTGGAATTGTTATAACCCTCAGCCCGTTGCTTAAAGTTGTCTTTTTATATGAGTTCATTTTTGTGAAATATAAATCTTATTCTTATTTCTAAAATCTCGAATATCATTTTTATTCTTGAAGCAAAACCCTTTAAAAAGCCTCGCTTCCTTTCTTTGGTTATCACGTCTAAATTTTTTAAAAAAACGCGCTTTATCGGCAATTTCTTTTCCCGACAATAATAGTTAAGAGTCGGCTCAACCGCAAAGCCCTGTATAAATTTTTCAGAAATTATTTCAAACAAATCTCTTCTTATGGCTCTTTCCCCGCCAATGGCCATTAAGGGGTCTATCTTGGCAATCAACCTTGGCAATCCAAACAAGCGTTCTCTCACCCCCACGCACATTTTAAGATTTTCTTTTAACATTGGCTCTACCAGCAAAGAAATATGTTCTTCAGACAAGCCGACTAGGTCTGCGTCAAAGAAAACAATGATTTCAGCGTCAGTCGCCATTAGCCCCTGCTTCATTGCATTTCCCTTTCCGCTTCCGCCGATTTTCGGCAATTTTACAACTTTAGCTCCTAATTTTTGACCGATCTCTGCAGTTTTATCTATAGAACCATCGTCCACTAATATAACCTGGCCCAAAATTTTTGAACTTAAAAGAACTTTCAAAACATTCCCGACATTTGCTTGTTCATCTAACGCCGGAACAATAGCCGCAATTTTTTCTTTAGTTAAGTTTGCCATTCAGATATAATTGCAAATCTTTTATCTTTATTCTTTCTTGCTTCATTGTATCCCTGTCTCTTAGCGTTACATCTTCGCTTTCTAAGGTTTGGAAATCAACTGTTATGCAAAATGGCGTTCCAATTTCGTCTTGGCTGTAATAACGTTTTCCTATATTACCCCTGTCATCAAAAACAACATTAAATTCCCCGCCTGCAGCGCTATGCGCAGCATTGCGGGCAGGTTTTTTTAACATATTATAGACCTCGCGTGCTTTTGCGACCAGTTCGGGCTTGTTTTTTAAAAGTGGAAATACTGCAACCTTGTATGGAGCCAAACTTGGTTTTAGCTTTAAAACAACCCTGCTTGCCCCGTCCTTGGCGGGGTCAGATTCCTCGGCATAAGAACCGCATAGCACGGCCAAAACAGACCTATCAACGCCCCAAGTCGGCTCTATAACATGCGGGTATATTTTTTCGGAGTACCCTTCGGGTCCTTCAATGTCCTCATATGGAGGCTCTTTAAAATGATTTTTTAAATCGAAATCTGCGCGATAAGCTAGTCCATACAACTCGCTCTTGCCGAAAGGAAAATCATATTCAAAATCAATTGTCTTTTTAGAATAATGCGCCCTTTCGCCGTCTGGAACATCCAGCTCGTGAATATTTTTTTTATCTAATCCAAGCTCATCTATCATCCACAACCACATTTCTTTTTTCCACATATCAAAAGTTTTTTTCCAATCTTCTTCCTTAATAAAATACTCTATTTCCATTTGCTCAAACTCTCTTGTGCGGAAAATAAAGTTTCCGGGAGTAATTTCATTTCTGAAAGCTTTTCCAATTTGCGCAATTCCAAAGGGGAGCTTTCTTCTTGTTGTGTCCAAAACATTTTTAAAATCAACGAACATCGCCTGCGCAGTTTCCGGTCTAAAATAAACCTTGTTTGCATCGTCTTCTGCCGGACCCAAAAAAGTCTTCAACATTAAATTAAATTGCCGGGCCCCTATTAATTCTCCACCGCAATCTGGACACTTGAGACGCCCCTTTTGCCCCCCTAACGAATCTTCTTTAAATCTATTATGGCATTTTTTGCATTCAACTAAAGGGTCGGAAAAGTTTTTAAGATGCCCTGAAGCCTCCCAAACTTTTGGATTCATTATTAGGGCCGCGTCAATTCCAACCATATCGTCTCTTTGATGAACAAAACGTCTCCACCAAAGATTTTTGATATTGTTTTTCAGCTCAACCCCCAATGGCCCGTAATCAAAAGAGTTAGCTAAGCCTCCATAGATTTCAGACCCAGGAAATATAAAGCCTCTTCTTTTGCACAAAGATACAACTTTATCTATTAATTCTGAATTATCCTTTTGAGATTTTGCCATATTATTCCAGTTTTTATTTAATTGAATTAATCTTACCCTTTAAAATATGAAAATTCAACTAAAAGCCCTGCGATCAGGGCTTTTTTTGATTAGATTCACAAATGATGCCGATTCCTTTACTGCACGATTCCGCCGCCGGAATTTGCAAAGTCGTCGGGGAGGCTTGTGTTTACTGCAGAATCATGAGAGGTTATAACAGTATTTGTGAACTGATTTTCTCCTGAAACTTGCGCTTGACCCATCAACGGCGCCGTTGATCCTTTTTGCGAGCTGTCTGGAGTTAAAGAAACCTGAAAAGAGAGAGTAACAGGGTCTCCGGTGACCCCTGTGCCAGCTTGGATATCGCCGGCAGACCAGACAATCTCACGGCTGGCCGAATCAAAAGAAAAGTTTGACAATTCATCCTGCGGCATAATTTGACCGGTTAAGCTGACATTTTTTGGCAAAGTCGCTTTCACTTTAGCGTTTTTTGCGTCGCTAAAATAATTTTTAATTTCCCAGTTTATCGTATATGTGGTCGATTTGCCGGCTTGCGGCGGAGTGGGTCCCGAATTAGAAATATCAGAATTTTTATAATATGCTTTTTGGGAAATTGCCAATCCGGAATTTACCTTTATTGTAAACTTCTGGGTTATCTGGGAGATATTAACCTCGTCGGTTATTGTTGTGCTGCCCGCGTCAGTCGCCGACGGATTCCAGTCGCTTTTTACTTTTACGCTAAAATCAACTTCTCCTTGCGTCTGGACGTCTAAATGCCTCAACTGAGCCACTCGGCTTTGGTCCCAAACAATCATATTATCATTGAACTGGACCTGACCGCCCATTCCAGCTTTCAGGGTAGATATATCTAGGGCATGGCTATCAATTTTTGCTATAACAAACAAGTTGTCGAAAGGAGTAGATCCTATGTTCCTGAAAAAAATCTGGTAATGCAATGTTTCGCCGGGCGAAGCCACGTAAGAGGCCGAGCCATTAACTTGTTGAGAAATAAACAAAAGAGGCTGGATAACTTGAACTGTCACGTTGGCCTGTTTTACAATAATAAAATTGCCGTTTTGCCACATTCCCAGCGAGGCTGCAAAAGTTAAATTTTGATTATTACTTGCCGAAACTTTGCCCAAAATGTTAATCCTTCCTCCTTGCGCCTTGCTTAAGGTTTGCAGTTTCCACTCTGCATTGTCCAACGATACAGGGTCCGAAGAAGTAAAATCAAAACCAACAACTGGGTCAACCTTTATACTAAGATTTTCCAGCGGATAGTCTACGTTTGAAAAATAATTAATAGAATATTGCAAACTTTTACCTTGCTCTGCTTTGGTGGGCAGGTCAAAATCTAAGGTAATAGGGCTTGAATCTATTTTGGTAAGAAAAGATGTTTTTGATTCGTAGGGTGCAGTTATGTTTTTAGGCACATAAGATAAGGATGCTTTGGCTGTTTTCAAATCACCCTCTTTGCCCAAAAGGCGAGCCTTAAATTTTACAGACTCTTGCACTCCAGGATATATATCACTTAAACTCTGCGTAAGTATTGTTTTGCTGTCTTCGGTTAAAGAATTGTCCGGCAGAATAAAAACTAACTTTGCCTTTTCTAAAACAAAATTGCCGTTATTTTTGTACTGCACGGTATACTCTATTTCTTCTCCTATTTTAGCCGTGCCAGGACCTAATATTTCAAGCCGTAAAAATTCTTTTGAAAACATGCCTTCTCTGTAATACAAAAAGGCGACAAACCCTAAAACAATAATTAAGGCCGATATAAAGAATACTTTTTTACTCGTGCTCATATTTTTAAACATAATAAAAATGTTTTTGTTTAATTATATCACTTCTGCGCCAACTCTGAAATTATTTTTAAAAGAATGGCTGGACAATATATATGAATAATAACCGTTTGAAACTTCTTTGAGCAATTTTTTGCTAGACGGTTCAATTTTTAACTTAGCTAAAATTTGCCAGTCTTTTTTAAAAATTATCCTTAATATCTTCACTATATCTGAGTTTATTTTTTGAGCCTGTGCGTCGTGCCCTAAACATTTTTTACAAATAGACCCGCCTATTTTATCAGAAAAATAAACTCCGTAGGGGTTAAGCTTCTCGTGGCAAACGTTGCATTTTTCAACCTCTGGGCGGTAGCCCAGCAAGGAAAGCGAATTCCATAAAAAATAATAATATAATAATTGATAATTTTTTATTGGCAGATTGCAGTCATTCAATTTAACGAATGTTTCATTTACTAAATTAAATATGTCTTTATCTTTTTCCTCGCCTTTTATAAAATTGTCTAAGATGTCTCCTATTCTGTTGGCAGTTAAAAATTTTTCTGGGCTTTGAGGAACGCTGTTAAACTTTTCTATTGTAGTAGCATCAGTAAGAGTTTTTCTGCTTTTGCCTTGTATAAATTCTATCTCCGACAGAAAAAAAATATCTATTCCACCTCGCAACTTAGAAGCAGATTTTCTTATTGCTTTGGCAAAAATATCTAACCTGCCAAAATCTGAGGTAAATACAGAAAAAATTCTGTCTGCCTCGTTTCTATCGCTTTTTTTGAAAACAAAAGCCCGGGTTTTATAATGGGTTGTCATATCCCTCCGATTTTTTTAAAAAACTTAATCTCCTTTCTAATTTTCGCGTGAGCGGCTGGATCTTTTGTACTAAGCATTTTCTGGTTTAATTTTCTTACGCTTAGCTTTAGATCTGCTTTAGAAATATTTCTGCCAAGCGCTGAAGAAAAAACCTCTTTTACAAGTTTTGCTCTTTCCACTGGACTTAAATTAAGCCCCTGTTGCCTGGCAGTTTGCCAAATTTTAGGGTCAACTCTCATTTGATATTCTAACTTAACTCGTGAAACTTCTGGTGCACCCCTAAAAATCGTGCCATCTTGGACTGTCGGAACCTTACCTTTGTCTGCTTCTTTTTTTATATCTGGCGCGCTTTCTTTGCTTCTCTGTAATGCCTGACCATGCAAATCTGAGCCGACAACAACTTCCTCTTTTTTATATCCAGGAACTATCCCTGATTTTTCTTGGGCTGAAAATACCTGCTCGGGCTGCACATCTTGCCCAAAACGTTTTGGCCTTGGTATTTTTATCTCGTCTAGGGCAGACACTTCTTGCTGATTCTCCTGCCTTAAAGGCATTCTTGATTCTAAGGTCTCTTCGCCGCCAGAACCGCCAGACTTAAGTTTTGAAAGCCCCTCTTCAATTTTTTCCTGTTCTTTTTCTTCATACTTTTGTTTGGAATCTTTCTCTGGCCCTATTTTTTCTTTGGAATCAAAACTTTTTATGCTGTCTCCCCCTACAATTCTTGGTTTTGGCATATTTACAGGCTCGATAGCGCTCTCTTTTTGATCGAATTTTGGTTTTTTGACATCTAGGTTAAACACCCCAATAAACAATCTTTTTATTCCTTTTATAATTTTAGCCGTAACCAAAAGAAAAATAAAAAATATAATCAGGGCTATAACCGAAAAAATAGCAAAAAATATTAGATTGCCCGGGTTTGTAAAATCAATATTTTTTAATATCGAGAGGTCGATATCCATTATTCAGCGCGAACAATTTTAACCAAATATTTAGCGCCCTTTGTTTCTGTTGTTTGGTCGCCATCCTTCTGCTCAATTACAGAAATTTCTGTTGCTCTGCACTCCTTCAGCAAAAGTTCCTTATTTTTTTCAATTATTAATTTTTCTTTTTTAGGCGCAAACAACTCAATAACAACTTTATCCTGAGGCACTAAATTTTGCTCTTTCCTTTGCGCCTGAACAGACCTAATTATCTCTCTTAACGTTCCTTCCTCTTTCAATTCCTCGGTAATATTTGTATCAAGCTCCACCTCTTTCTCGGCCTGCCCTGAGCCCGCCGAAGGGGCAAAAATAATTTCTTTTACATTAACTTCGTCTTTTATTAAATCCAACAAATTGTCGCTATTATTTATTCGCAATTCTTTATTCTTAATCTTAAGCGAGGAAAGCGGCTGTTTAACCTTTATGCCCAAGGCGGTTCGTTCGGCTAAGGCCAAGTTAACAATTGCCCTTACTTCGTCCATTTTCTCCTCTAAATCTTTGTTAATTTTCTTTTTATCGGATCTTGGCCAGTCGCACAAATGAACTGATTCTGGCATGCCTTCTGTTTTTAAGCCTTGGTACATTTCCTCGGCAAAAAACGGCATTACCGGCGCCATAATTTTAGTCAAACTTAACAGCACATAATAGAAACAGGCGATGGCCTCGGCTCTCTCTTGGTTATCATCGTTGAATCTTTTTCTTGACCTTCTTATATACCACAAAGAAAAATCGTTTATAAAAAAGTCTTCTATGTTGGCAGTAAATTTAGCAACGTCATATTTGTCTAAATTAAGCTCAGAGGAGCAAATTAAGCTGTTTACTCTGGAAACAATCCAGCCGTCTAATACATTCTCTGTTTTTGTTTTTAAAAGTTTGTCAGAAAGTTCTTCTTTTTTTACATAAGTGCTAAAAAATACATAAGAATTGTACAAAGTCATTAATTTTCTTCTGGTTTCCTCTGCCACATTATACCCAAAGCCAAGATTTTCAGCGGGATTTTGCTTTGCATAAAGCCACCTCATGGGATCGGCTCCTATTTTTTCTACTGCTTCATCAAACCAAATAGCATTTCCTTTTGACTTATGCATTTCTTCGCCTTTTTCATCTTTCACCGAAGCATAACCAAAAATTGTTTTTGCGGGAGCCTTGCCAGACAAAACAACAGACATAACAATTATTGAATAAAACCAATTTTTAAATTGCCCGGGAAATGACTCGCAAACAAGTTCGGCAGGAAACCAGTCTTTACTCATGGTAGAAAACGGAACAATGCCGGCATCTAACCAAGGGTTGCCAACATCTTTTATTCTTGAAACAACTTCGCCACATTTTTTGCATTTTATTTTGACCTCATCAATAAAGGGTTTGTGCGGTGAATGGCCCTCAAATTTATCCCACGAGCCAGAGGAGCCGGGCACCTCAACTGCCCGTTTTTTTAATTCTTCCTTAGACCCAATAACTTCAAAATTATTGCATTTTTTACATTCAAAAATTGGCAGAGCCAGTCCCCAATATCTGTTCTTCTTAGAAATTAACCAGTCGTGCATATTTTTTAACCAATCCAGCTCGCGGTCTAGCCCAAATTCAGGAATCCAATTTATTTTTTTAACAGCGGCAACAAGTGGCTTTCTTAGTTTATCCATGGAAACATACCATTCGTCAGCCACCTTCCAAACCAATTCTGTTTTGCATCTCCAGCATGCAGGATATCTATGTTTATACGGAAAAATTGAAAAAACAAAATCGAGATTTGCTTTAAAGTGATCTAAAATTACTTCAGGATGCTTTTTGGCGTTCTTTCCCGAAAACTGCCCTAACCCGTCTAAATAATCTGCGTTGTCGGCAATTACAGCAATAACCGGCAGTCCTAATTTTTTGCCCAAATTAAAGTCTTCGGCTCCAGCGCCCGGAGCTGTATGCACCATGCCCGTGCCCTCTTCAATGGAAATTGGCATTATCATTGGGTCAGCCAAAACAACCGAGTGAAACTTTTCAGGGTTCTCTTTTTTGGCTACCTCCACCAACGGCAAATTGTCAAAAATTGTTTTGTAATGCAGGCCCTCAAGCGCTTTACCTTTTTCTGTTTTTATTATTTCAATGTCTTTTCCGGTAAAAACATTTTTTACCAAAGCATCTGCCACCCAAAACTTGTCTTCAGCTCCCTTTTCTTTAACCAGCGAGTAGTCTATTTTTTCACCCCCGGCAACAGCAACGTTAGCCGGTATTGTCCATGGAGTTGTTGTCCAAACCAAAAGATACTCGTTGTTGCGTCCATCTATAGGCAGTTTCATTATAATTGACTCGTGGACAAGTTCTTTATAGTCTTCTGTCAAAATTTCGTGCTGAGAAATTGCTGTTTCACACCTTGGGCACCACGGAACCGAATCGTGACCTTTATAAATTAATCCTTTCTCGTAGCAAACCTTTAAAAACTTCCAAATGGCATAATTGTTTTCGTCAGACATTGTGTAATACGAATTTTCCCAATCCATCCACTGGCCCAATCTGATTGACTGCTGAGTTTGTATGGCAGAATATTTTTTAACTCTCTCTTTGCATTTTTCAACAAACTTATCTATCCCATAAACCTCAATATCTTTTTTATTCTTAAACCCCAGTTCTTTTTCAACCTCAACCTCAACCCAAAGCCCCTGGCAGTCAAATCCGTTTTGATAACGCTGGTCAAACCCCTGCATTGCTTTATATCTTTGAAATAAATCTTTATAGGTTCTGCCCCAGGCATGATGAACTCCCATTGGGTTGTTAGCCGTAATTGGACCATCCAAAAACGACCACTTGGATTTACCCGCGTTCTTTTTTCTCAACTTTTCAAAAATTTTATTCTCAGCCCAAAATTTCAGTATATCTTTTTCTTTTTCCGGAAAATTATATGCCATATGCTGAACTTTTTTAATTTAATTCTCTTATTTCTCCTTTGTGAATTCTTTTCCCAAAAGGATATTTTTTAATTGTTTGTTTTATAGAGAGCCCTTCCAATTTTCCCTGTAGTAAGAATAAGGGCCCCTCATGGCTGACAATTAAAATGGTTTTACCTTTGTACTTTTTGTCTGTATCTTTCAAAAAACTCATTAGTCTTTCTAAAATTTCTGGATAAATTTCTCCTTTCGGCGCCTTCTTTGCAATACGAACTTCTTCACTTTTAAAATAATCCCACAATTTTTCCACAGAACACAAATCTAATACGCCAAAACCCATCTCTCGCAATCTTTTATCTATTTTTACTTTCAGCTTTAGCTTTTTAGCAACAATTTCAGCCGTTTCTTGTGTCCTTAAAAGAGGAGAAGTAAAAATTAAATCTATACTCTTTCCTTCTAACTTTTCTGCAGACTCTTTTATTGTTTCTTTCCCCTTCTTAGTTAATGGGTTTTTTATTTTTTCTGGCCAGCAGGAAACAATATTTTTAATATTAGACAAAGCTTCTCCGTGTCTTAAAATATAATATTTATTTTTTAGTTTCATAATTACATTTTTTCTAGAGTTTCTATTCCCAAAAGCCACAAACCGTTTTTCATAATCTGAGTAAATGCGTTTGTTACGGCAACTTTATAGGGCGAAAATTCATCATTTTTATCTACAATTTTGTTCTGCGCATAATAACTGTTAAATGTTCCGGCTAGCTCTGTTAAATACAAAACCAAAACATGAGGCTCATAATTTTCGCCAGTCTGCAAAACTGCTTCTGCAAAATAACTCATTAGTTTCTCAAGCTGGGCAACTTCGCTTGGAACTTTCCTGAAAGACGGTTTTATTTTTTCTTCCTTAGCTTTTCTCAGAACAGATTTTGCTCTTGTATATGAATACTGCAAATATGGCCCGGAGTCTCCTTCAAAAGAAATTGATTTATCAAAGTCGTAAACAATATCCGACCCAATTGATTGCTTTAAAATAGAATACTTTATTGCTCCAATGCCGACTTTTTCTGTAATTTCTTTTCTCTCTTTTTCTGACAACTCTCTGTCTTTTATTTTTTGACTAACCAGCTCTTCAACTTTTTCTATTAACGATTCTCCGGTTATAACCTTTCCGGTTCGTGACGACATTTTTCCCTCGGGCAAACGCAACATCCCGTGCCCAATATGTTTTGTTTTTTCTGCAAGCTTTGGGGCAACTCTACTCATGGCGCAAAGCATTACTTTAAAATAATCATTAACTTCGTTTCCTGTCACAATCACAGATTTGTCGTAAGCATATTTTTTATATTTTGTTTGGGCCAACCCCAAATCTTTTGCCTCGTAGGTGGGCAATCCTTCAGAATTAATAAAAACCCTTGTGTGAAGCTCGTACTTTTCTCCTTTAAAAATAATTGCTCCATTGTCCCCTTTCTCAAAAATTCCATCTTTCAATCCTTTTTCAACAATTCCCTTTCCTAAATCAGCAACTTGGCTTTCAAAAATAAAATAATCAAACTTTGTGCCAAGCTTTTTATAAAGCTCGTCAAAATGCTCTAAGCTCCATTTCTTTCCTTTCTCGTAAAATTTATTGACTTCTTCCTCGGATTTTTCAAAAATCTTTTTGTTTAGCTCAACAATTTCTTTTTTTGCCGCTTCATCTGTCTCGTATTTTTGCGAGCCGTGCACATAAGCATCTGCCAAAAATTTTATTCTCTCAGAAAGTGGGGCCGAGTCTTTTGGAAAATTATTTTTGCTTTGCAAAATTCCCCAAACTGCCTTTGCCACTGAAATTCCAACATCTGACTGGTAGCAAACTCTTTTCACTTTGGCTCCCTGAAATTCAAAAATGCGCGACAAAGATTCGCCAACAGCGTTGCTCATTAAGTGTCCAACATGAAATTCCTTTAAAATATTCGGGTCGGTATAATCAATTATTACTTTTTTGTTTTTTAATTCTGTCCCCCTGCCGTAATCCTTGCCAATTTCCTTTAAATTATCAACAAAAACTTTATCTGCAATAAAAAAGTTAATAAATCCCGGTCCGGCAATTTCTATTTTGGCAAACAATTTATTTTTGCCAATTTTTTCCTTAATCAATTCAGCGACTTCTCTTGGAGATTTGTTCAATTTTTTAGCTAAAACCAAAGCAACATTTGTAGAATAATCTCCGTGCTTTTTGTCCTCTGGCACCTCAACCGAAAAACTTAGAGACTTTTCTCCGAGGGCTTTTTCCCAGCCCGAGGCTGGTCCGCCTAGGGCAGAAATTATTTTTTTTATTTCTTCTTTCACTTTTTTTTATTTAGCTTGATATTTATAATCATTATTTTTTTCGCTTATCTCCTTCACGTCATTTATAGTCACTTCTTTTTCATAATATATACGCGTCCCACAATCCACACACATATTAAATTGATCGGGGCACTTATTATTATAAGTTCCTAAATAAATTAAAGTTTTATATTTTTCTCCGGGTTTTAATGTCACAGAAAGAGAGGCGCCAGTTTCTGGATTATGCCCTACAACGCTCCAAAACTTACACTCTTTTTTATCTGCAACTAATGAGCAATAGTCTACACCATTTTCGATAAAAGCATTTTTTATACTAACAAATCCGACGTTTTGAACCTCATATTCATATATGCAGCGTTCTGAGTTAACCATTTTCACATTAGTGATAATCAAATCTGGCCTCCATAAAAAATAATATGCAGCGAAAAAGACGCCCAAAAGAACGATCGAAGTAACTACGATAAATATAATTTTTTTGTTCATAAATTATAAAAATGTTAATAATAAAAATTAGCTTATTATTGTGCCGATGAATGGTTTGTTGTTTAAAAAATCTTCCAAACGGTCTAAATGTTTTCCGTTAATCATTACAACTTCTAATTTTAGCTTTGCCGCCAATTTAGAGGCTATTGGGTCAAAAGGCGCTGATGTGCCCGGCGACCACCTGTCTCCCACAATTCTTTCAAGAGTTTTCCAATCAATTTCTTTCAATGGTTTGGCATCGGGAAACTGGCTGGGGTTTTTGTCGTAAACATAATCAATGTTGCTAAGATTGATTATTGTTTTTACATTATGATTTTTTGCAATTAAAACTGCATCGTAATCGGTTGACCAGCCGGGTTTCCAACCAGCGCCAACTATAATGTCTTTGCTGGTTTTCACTTTTACATTTGGGTCTATAATAATTTTTGGATAACAATTGCCAACAAACAGTTGTTTTACAACTTCTGCGTTAAGCCTGGTAACATTAATTCCAATCCAATCTCTGTCATTATTTTTAGCGCCAAATTCTAAAAGCGCATTTTGATATATTCTGGCTATTTTGCCGCCTCCAACTATAATAAAAAACCTCTTTGAAGGCAAATACTTTTTTAGCGACTGCTTAAAACTTTTTAAAAATCCTAAATCAATGTCGCTGGGAACGACCAAAGACCCACCTAATGAAATTATAATTGTCTCTTTATCCATATTTAAAAATTTTATCACAAAAGCAACCAAAAATAAAGCTCACGCAAGCAAAAAAACAGCCCTGGCCGCAAATGCGAGCCAGGGCCTAAGAAACCAAATTGTGGACTATTCCACAATGCGAGGCCGTGCCAGGAGACACCCCTTGTGGAATCCACGCGCGAGGAAAACAAAATCCATTGCCCACCTTCCGTTGTGGCAAACGAGAATGGGCACCCTACGGCTGTCTGGACTATCTGGAGCCTTGGGACTACTTGCAGACTCGTATCCCGGGGCAGGAATATTCCAAATGGTAGCAGGGAAAATTATCGTGTGACCTTGCCACCCCTGGGGAATTTTGTATTGCTTGCCCCCAATGACGGCTTCGGCATGCCTCTGGCCACATGAAGCGCTAAGATCACCAGCCCTGCGCAACATATCATTACCAGATACATGCTTTTCCCCTTCTGAAAAGAAAGGTAGCAACTCTGGTATAAACTCTCCATCTTTGGCTGGCGAATCGGCAAGCAGTTGCCAACAGTCTGAGGCCTTGTCATTTTTAAAACCGGTTTCGAGGCGGAAAACTGGCCTTAACTGGTTAACAACAAACTCCACAACCTCTTCAAACAAATCCTGGTGGTGGGCAAGCATTGACCAAAAAAGTCTGCTAGCTCCAACCTTTCTTCCAGTAACAACCACCTCTCCCATCAGCGTGAGGTCCTTGCCAAACTCTATTGCTTCAATATGCTCTTCCGGCTCTATGCTCATAGCGCAATCCTTTATAATGCGGTACATTTATCACTCGGAGACCATCCGAACAACAAACACGCCTTCAATGTACTGTTTTAAAAATACATCTATTGTTTACTTTTGTCAATGGTTGTGGTAAAATTAGACAACTGATAAACTTAATTTATGAATATATTTTCGGAAAACAAAAAAGCATTATTTGATTACGAAGTCCTGGAAAGGTTTGAAGCAGGGCTGGTTTTGTTTGGCCAAGAGGTAAAATCAATAAAAACCGGGCATATAAATTTATCCGGCTCTTATGTAGCCTTGAAGCAGGAGCCTGCCCGCCACAATGCCACAGCTTTGGGCGTGGAACCCTTTTTAGTGGGAGTAAAAGTGCCTCCATATCAGCCAAATAATGCCGGCGCAGATTACGGAGAAGAAAGACAGAGGAAACTTCTTTTAAGCAAAAAAGAAATAGATTATTTGATAGGAAAAACAAAAGTTAAGGGTTTTTCTTTAATACCCTTGAAAGTTTACGATAAAAGTGGTAGGATAAAGCTCGAATTCGGATTAGCCAAAGGAAAGAAAAAATACAACAAAAAAGAGAAGATTAAAAAGAGAGACGTAGAGCGTGAGGTTAATCGCGAATTGTCGGCGTAGAAGCCACACAAGGGGATGATTGTTTCGATGGATTGTTCTTTAAAGTAAGGCAAGTTGAGCTTTCCAAAAGCTCGTTAATATTTTGGAAAAAACATAATTGCTAATTTATTTAATAAGCAACCCGCGTTAGCTTTCGCTTAATGCGGCATCCTTACCGTTGACTCCTAATAAACGGACCAAGGGTGTTATATTATTAGGATAGATAGCTTATTTCTCCGAGAAGCTGTTGAAACTAAGGAGATAAGGCATTAAAAATTTTGTTAGTTTTCTATTTAATGCTCGAACATCAAAATTAACTAAACTTGTAGAATTGCTTTTAAAAACTTTCCAGACGCGATTTCAATATCGCCATCTCCACTAATTAAAAATTCTTTGGATAAAATATTAATCAACAATTTCATAAGGGCAAAAGAGGTGAGAGTAATTTCCGAAACAGGCGAACAGCTTGGAGTAATGAACATATTTAATGCAATTGATTTGGCAAAATCAAAAGGCTTGGATTTAATCCAAGTCACAGAAAAAGTTGAACCGCCTGTTTGCAGAATTGCCAACCACGGAAAATATTTATACCAGCAACAGAAAAAAGAGAAGAAAATGGCCAAACCCAAAGGAGGAGGGCTGAAAGAAATAAGACTGACTTTTAATATATCTCCGCACGATATGGGGGTAAGAGCCAACCAAGCCAAAAAGTTTTTAGACGATGGAGACAAAGTAAAAATTAATATGTCTTTGCGTGGCAGAGAAAAGGCAATGGGAGGATTTGCCACCGAAAAGGTAAAATTATTTTTAGAAAATTTAAATTCGTTAATACCAATTAAAACAGAAAGAGAATTAAAGCGTGAGCCAAGGGGTTTCACAATGATAGTCTCTAAGCAGTAAAAAATATGAATAAAACAAAAAAGGCCTTAATAAAAAGGTTCAAAATAACAAAGAACGGCAAAATTTTGAGAAGAGCAACCGGCCAAAACCATTATAGGTCAAAAAAAACAGGCGAACAGAGGAGAAAAGGTCGCAAATGGATTCCTCTCGCGAAAGCAGAGGCACAAAAGTTAAAGAAATTTTTAACCAAGTAATATGTCAAGAATAAAAAGAGCCGTACAAGCCCGAAAGCACAGAAAGAACATAATGAAGCATGCTAAGGGTTTTAAGCAGGCAAGAAAATCAAAATTTAAAGCGGCAAAAGACGCATTAAGGCATGCGTGGACTTATGCGTACAGAGACAGAAAAGCAAAAAAGAGAACCTTCAGAAACCTTTGGAACTTACAAATAAACGCATTGGCCCGCCAAAATGGAATTACTTACAGCAGGCTAATTAATGGGTTAAAGAAAAATAAAATAGAATTAGACAGAAAAGTTTTATCGGAATTGGCAAATGATTATCCTGAAATATTTGTAAAAATTGTAGAAGAAGCAAAAAAATAATCGTAAACAAAAAAAGACCGTCGACACCCCTGGGTGCGACGGTTTTTGTTTGCCGCTGGTCTAAGCCTCAACTCTGCTGCAATCGAGGCAAAGCTTGCTTGCGGGCAGACCAATTGCTTTGACCAATTCTGGTATGGTATTGTAGACCAAGCTTGTCAGCCCAATATGTTCTGCCCTTGCAACAACATTGGGAATCTGCAAAGCTATCAACTCGCCCTTGCGAGTAGTTTTTCCCCAAGGACATTGAGACAAGAGCTCGGGGTTTGACACCCGGGCATGGATGCGCCTGAATCCGATGCTTCTTAGTTTTGGGATAAGATTACACAGAAATTGGGTAGCACGGACAATTGAGTCGTCCAGGGTAACCAAGTCTAAATCTTCTGGGCTTGATAATCCAAAAAGTTCCAATAATCCGTCAAAGTATTCCTGGACAAACCCTTCTATCGTCTCACCTATTGGTAAAATTTTCATCAATGCTTCTTGGTCGCGCTCTGCCTGCGTCTGGGGCGTAAAACTGCGGCCAGCATAAGGATATTTCACTAAAGGCTCAAAATACATTGGCGCCCTGTCGATGGTGCCTTGCATTAGAGCTTTTACGAATTCCCAGTGATATCCGAGAGCATGAAAACGCCCAGAGTCAGGAATGGGAATAACCACGTGAGGTATAAATCCTTTTTCTATGTCTCTTTCAGCCAGAGCAGCTCCTAGGCGCATCCTAACTCGACTAGAGGGTATGCCATTAGTAGAAGATGCAACGTAATTGGTGTACACCCAAAGAAAACTACAAATCCGAGGCTCGCAGGGCATCTCCTTGCTTCGCGAGATACCTCCATTTTTAAGCAAGACAATGTCTCCCGGATTTAAATCAGCAAAATAGGTAAAACCGTTGTTGTTGAAACTAGATGACTCGCTTGCAACTGCAACCGCTCCATCTTTCTTAGCCAACATCAACGGCCAACGTCCATCGGGGCCATAAAAACAATACAGCCCTGCTTCAGTTAGCAATAGCAGGGTTACAGCTCCTTTAATTTTTTGCGCCGCATAGCGTAGGCCTTCTATAATAGTGCACTTCTGGACAATCAGCTTAGCAACTACTTCAATTTCGTCACCCCGCTCAAGTTGCGCATTAAGTTCTGCCTTTAACTCCGCATAATTTAAAACATTGCCGGTCATTGCCAAGCTCATAATCCCAAGCCTGCCTTCAAAGCGGAAGGGCTGAGGGGCGCAACCGCAGCAACCAATAGCTTCTGTGCCACTAAATCTGTTCATGTCGCCACCGAAATTCGCCCTCAAAAGACCACGCCGAGTCCTTACCACTATTCCTTGCTTGCCAATGCTGGAAAGTCCTGCAAACTGCTCTCCTAGATGCTGCTGGTAGAATGTCCCGACAAAAAGATCACTACCAAAATTTTTTCCCGCATAAACCGTGGGGTCAACGCTAATACCAAATAATCCAGCCATAAGACTCCTTTTTTTGTAGGGGGTTAAGTTATCAAGGGGCTCTTACGATTTCTTACTAACATAAATCTCTTGATAAGTAAACAAAAAGAACCTGACTTAAAGGTCCTTAAAAAGCGAGTTAAAATTACGTAAATTCACTTTCCATATTTTAAAATAAAGTCACTTGCTTCTTTTAACAACTTTTTAGAATTTTTGAATGTTGTTTTTTTAATGGCCTCGTCAATGGGCAACCAAATAAATCCAAGGTGC
>Ga0247841_10002206_pt1 | contig 39950 bp, 36 predicted proteins | sample LaCruzMarch2015__2_FD_192410 | JGI IMG/M metagenome (GOLD analysis project Ga0247841, IMG submission 192410) | Freshwater microbial communities from meromictic Lake La Cruz, Castile-La Mancha, Spain - LaCruzMarch2015_18m | ecosystem: Environmental > Aquatic > Freshwater > Lake | place: Spain...
AAGATACTGCCCTGCTGGACCTGCCGCGAATCGTACGCAATCCCGGTAATCTCGCGGTTTACCGGCCCGCTTACCCGCACATGGTCTACTGTCCTAAGAATTCTTTCGAGTTTCATCGCCGTCCGTTCGCCGCCATCTGGTATTCCTGTTTGAATGGCTCTATATCGAGGTACCGCACCGCCAGTCCTGCAATTTCACTAAACGCCGGTGCCGCAACTACACCGCCCATGTGCGATGACTGTGGCTCATCCACCACCACAATAACCCCGATTTCAGGCCGTTCCGCCGGTAGGAATCCCACAAATGACGCAACATAAGCGGTTGATGAATAGCCGCCGGCCACGGCTTTCTGCGCTGTTCCTGTCTTTCCGGCAACCGTGTATCCTGCAACCCGCCCCTTGACACCTGTTCCGCCATCCTCGGTCACCCGGGCAAGCAGCTTTTGCATGAGAAGAGCGGTTTCGCGCTTGATAGGCCTTCCCAGTTCCTGCGGCTTCTGCTCATAGAGAACGGCACCATCGGGCCCGACCACCCGCCTCACAACATGCGGGCGCATCCGCACGCCATCGTTCGCTATCGTGCAATACGCATCAAGCATCTGAAGTGCAGTTACCGCAACCCCCTGCCCTATCGCTATCCGGGAACAACTGACCCCTGACCAATCCTTCACCGGATGGAAGATTCCAGCCTCCTCGCCAGGCAGGTCGATTCCACTCCTGGCACCAACGCCGAAATCTGCGAGGTAGTGCGCCAACCGCTTGTTCCCTAGCATCAACGCCATTTTGGCTGTTCCAATATTGCTCGATTTCTTCAATACATCGGCCACCGTCAACTCCCCATATGGATGAGTATCGTTGAGTATCCTTCCTGAATGCAGCCATGCCCCATTCTCACAAAACACCCTGTCGGACGGCGACACCAGGCCTTCGTTCAGAACGCCGGCCAGCGTCAGCGCCTTCATGGTCGATCCCGGCTCATAGACCGTGCCTATGGCCCGGTTGAGCCGCTGTTGCTCCGTTGCTCTTGTAAATTCATTCAGGTTGAACGAGGGCCGGCTCGCCATGGCAAGAATCTCACCAGTCTTCACAGACTGAATGATGGTCCATGCACCTTTCGCCTTTCCTCCGGAATAGATCCGGTCGATTGATCTTTCAGCCGCATACTGGAGATGCTGATCAATTGTAAGGTAGACATCAGCCCCGTTCACCGGTGCGACATCCTCCGTGCGGCGGTCGTACATCTCGCGGCGCGCACCGTCCAGTTTGCTTTCGAGCCGCCCCATCCGGCCCACAAGGTGCCTGTTCATGACCTGCTCGATACCACTGCTGCCAACCCCCTCATGATTGACGAATCCGAGCACATGGCACATCGAGTCATTCTGGGGATAGTGCCTGACCATCACATCACTGAAGAAGATTCCAGGGAGGCGTAGAGCCTGAATTCGCCGCACTACATCCTCCTCAACATAGCGCTTGATCGGCTCATATCTCCTGCCAGGTCGATTGAGACGAACCGCAAGTTCAGCCCGGCTCATGTTGATGAGAGGCGCTAGTCTTTCGGCAACGGCCGCGATCTGGCCGTTGGTCGTGATGCTGTGCGCGTCAGCGATGACATTTTTAAGGGGAAGATCGATGGCAAGCGCGTTTTCTCTGCCCTTCCTGTCGAATATCCTTCCGCGCCCCGATGCTATCTTCTTCTCCAAGTTACGATGCCGTTCCAGCCGCTCTCTGAAAGGTTCAGCATAGCCCAGGTGCAACGTCACCAACTTGCATCCCAATCCAACCCAGGCAAGCAGCAGCACCAGTGCAACAGCCACGTACCGCCATGTGTTGCGCGAATCACTCATTTGTTCTGATCTTTCGGACCTGCACGTACTGACCCTGCCCTGCACGTGCGTCTGAAGCAAGAGTCGCGGACAGGTCAGTGGCATTCATCCTGACTATCTGCTTCTCGGATGGCCATGACATTTCAATCCGGCATCGTCGCAGCGCCCTGTCGATCTCCGCCGGTGATTTTGTGCGCATCCAGCACGATTCTTCATAGAGGCACTTCTGGTGCAGGTCTTCAATTTCGGATTCAAGCGCCTTTAGTTCCTTGCCTATCATCTGGCACCTGGTCTCCAGCGACAGGTAACCCAGGCACAGCGTCGGTGCCAGAAAGATTATCACAGCGAACGGTATCGAGATTATGCCGCCTATCCACTTGTCTTTCTTACGGTTCTGAATAATCATTTCCTATCCGACTCCATTATTCTCTCGGCAACCCTCAGTTTTGCACTGCGGGCACGCGAATTATGTTCTAGTTCCTCTGGCGAGGCCGTAACCGGCTTCTTCGTCACAAGCATCACTGCCGGCGCCGTGAATCGCCTCAACCTGCCACCGCCTTCGAGCGACTCATACGATCCCGCATGCGCCTTGAAGCACGTTTTCACCAGCCTGTCCTCCAGGCTGTGAAACGAAATCACCGCCATCCGTCCACCCGGTCGGAGCAGGCCAAGGCCGGCCTCCAGCCCCTTTTCAACGGCCCCCAGTTCATCATTTACCGCAATCCTGAGAGCCTGAAATGTTTTTGTCGCCGGATTGATGCGTCCCCTCGCACCACCTTTGGCACGAGCCACTATCTCGGCCAATCGCAGTGTGGTCGTCACATGCGCCTTCTCCCGCTCTGCAACAAGCGCGCGGGCAATCCGCCTCGCATCGCGATCCTCACCAAGAATCCTGATGATGGATTCCAATTCATCCTGCGAACGCTTGTTGACAATGTCAGCTGCTGTCGTTGCACCAGTGCGGTCCATCCTCATATCAAGCGGTCCCTCCCTCATAAAGCTGAAGCCGCGCTCGGATGCCTCGAATTGATCCAGCGAGACCCCAAGGTCAAGAAGGATGCCATCAACCTGATCCATGCCTTTCGCCCTGGCTATCTCCGCCATATCGGAAAAATTGCCATGGACGGAGAGAAAGTCGCCACGCCAACCCGCCAGTCTCTGCCGCGCCCGCGACAGGGCCGCCTCATCACGGTCTATGCCAAGCAGGCATCCCCTTGTGCCAATCCGCTCGACAATGCGAACAGCATGCCCTCCGCTCCCGAGAGTCCCGTCTATGTACGTTCCGCCCTCCCTCACCGCCAGAAGATCGACCGCCTCACTCGCAAGCACCGGCTCGTGCACGAACACCTGATCAACCGGCCTGTCGTATCCTTCCTCCACAATCCCCCACAGTTCTAGAATCCAACATGCCTCACTGCATCAACCAGATTCGTCCCGACCATGACACCGGACTTCTTGAGGGTGTCGGGATTCCAAAGTTCGAAAAATTTGAAGTTGCCAACCATCGTCACCCGGTCCTTGATCCCTGCGTGATCAAGCAGTTCATCCTTGATCCTGATCCTGCCCTGCGAATCCCAATCCACGAGATCCGAGCGGGACGCGAGAACACGTGCGAACTGCCGCGCCTTGCGGTCTACGATGGAGTGATTACCGACACTGGCAAGCTTGCGCTCCATTTCACGTACCGTGAAAACACAAAGGCATTTTTCGTCAACGTCCGGAAGAACATATAGGCTTCGAACACCGCGTACCCGGTCGCGCCAGGGAGATGGGATTGTGAGACGCCGCTTCGGGTCCAGGGCATGAGCATACGTGCCGACGAAGACACTCTCCGTCGACTCCGGATTTGTGCCGATAGTGACCGTTTCTGCCATTTTGCCCCTTTGTTTGACATTTCTCTACACCTTGCCCCACCTCATGTCAACACTCCAAAACACTTTTTTTCATCTTCTTGAAGACCAGAACCTCCTGCAATCCTACCCATGAGAACCAGGAGGTCCTCCTTCCTTGGAACACGGGAGATTCACGTATACGAGTATGCGTACGAGTACGTGCTTCGACCGGTCTTCTGTATTCGAAACCTGACTTGTGTCCTCTGTTCTCTGCCTTCCCACGTTCAATTTTACTTGGGTTCCTTCTTTTCAGGCGACCGTCCTTTCTGCTAGGTTTGCCGGATCATGAATCAAATGATTAAAAGTATTTGCGGACTGCTGCAGAGCCCGGACAACATGAAACGATGTGCCGCGGCCATTATCATTGCCGAACTGGCGCCGAAGGATGGTGCGGTCGTTAAGACGCTTGGCGAGACCCTTCAGAGTTCGAACCAGATGCTGACGTCTTATATTCTCGATGCATTCATTAAGATCGGCTCGCCAGCCGCCGTTCCATACGTCATGCCACTGCTTGATTCAGAGGATACTGGAACAAAGGTCAGGGCCGTTGGAATAATATCGAGGGCAGGCGCAGAAGTTGTGCCAGACCTCAAGGCTAGGCTGGAAAAGGCTCCGAAGGCACAGAAGATACTTCTCGTTGATCTGCTGGCGCGCATTCACAACCGCGAAGCATTCACCGTATTGCTTGACCGGCTGCTTGAACCGGACTTCGATATCGTTAAAGAGGCCTGCGAGGCGGTTCGCCGGCACAACCGCGACATCACGCCTAAGGATCAATCCATGCTCCACAAGCAGGTGGTGACCTTCATGGAAAGCGACAGGGCCAGGAATCACGAACGTGTCCTGACCTCCTGTCTTCTTCTGCTGGGCTTCATCGGCAGTCCTGATTCTCGCACAATCCTTCTCAAGCATGCGATGCCGGCAACTTCACTATACCTGCGGCGGCACGCCCTGATAGGCTTGAAGAATCTCAAACTGACCGGAGCTGCGGCAAACGGAGTCATGAAGCAGGTAACCCCATATCTGGATGACCCGGATGACGGCATTATCCGTCATACCCTCGACATCATCGACCATCTGCCGCGGGAAGGAACGTCCGTTGGGCAATGGACAAAGCTGCTCAGCCATAAGCACCCGGCAGTTTCAGCATTTGCAGCAAGGCAGATGGCCGCAACTGACAGCGCGGCATACAACAAAGAGCTGCTCGCCCTGCTCCATCACGAGAATCGCGATGTCAGCGAGATTGCTGCCGGAGGGCTGGCCGCACACAAGGGCGCGCTCAGCATACTGCTTGATGCTCTTGCCGCAGAATTGAACATTGAGATGGCCTGGCGACTGGCTAAGATCATCAAGCCGCACAGCAGCACAATAGACAAGAAGAATGTGGTTCGGTTTTCAACCATTGCCGCACGTGAACTGCAATCGAATTCTCCGCGACATGAGGCTTTGCTGTACTTCCTCCGCAATATCGACCCGAAGACTTCCGACGATGTAGTGCGCAAGGCCGCCATCGAACACAAGCAGGCCAAGAGATGGGCTGAGGCAGTTACCTGCCTGCGGCGATTGATCAATACGGAGGGCTTTGACGACGAAACCCGCTATGCACTCTCGACATGCAATCTCAAGCTGTCCTCAAAGGATCTGACGCCGCAGCTGCGGGCTGAAGACCACGCACTCCGCGGGTTGCAGACGCTGCTGCACAACAAGACTTTCAACCTGCTTGACCGGCTGCAAAAAGACACAACCCTAGATTCGTCCGACCTTCACTATGTTGGCTTCCATTTCGCTGAAATGGCGGGCGATGATAAAGTGTTCGGGGAACAGCTGCTGAAGTTAGCGTCGGTGAAAAAGGGCCAGACGCGCAGGCAGATACGGCTTCGTCCTGATGGACCACGCCGCGACACCGGCGGCACGGCTGCATCATGTCCCTCTGGCAACAAGAAGCAGCCAAAGACAAAAGGCAGGAAGGTGAAGAAGAGATAGGAGGCAGCGGTCAGTTGCCAGTCGCCTCAACGTTTTGGTCCACAGTCTATGGTCTACCCCTTAATCTTGAAGAACATTCCATGTGGCGCCATCGCGGCAATCTTGTTTGCAGCCATAGCCTGCATCTGTGGATGTGGCGGCAATGATCCGGTTACAGAAGAACTGCCTCTGACGGATTCAATCATCGACGTGGATGTCGACTCAGACAACAATGCAGGGATGGACATTCCTCAGCGCACTCCGCAGGAAGGCGGAGTAGAGGACGCTTACGGCCGGGAAAACACCGGCAAAATGGTACCCCTGAACTCAGATGACAATGATGGGGATGGAATTGAGGACCGGATGGACGGGTTCAATCTCGATGGCATCCCAGGTAATGCCGATGACACGAATCCAAACGAGCGCTTTGTGCCACTCGTGATACAATTGGCCGATTCTGTCGATCCTGCGGTCGCCCGGATTGAGTGCGAATACAGGCAATCTGAAGCTACCGGAAGCGTCAGGCTCTGGAGGAAGGACGGTAGTTCTGCCAGAAGCATACAACCCGCCAATGTCGCTCCGGCCGGCGATTCTGTGCCCGGCGGAGAATACAGTTGCGCTCAGCTCGGGATCAGCGCCCAATCACGAACAACCACTCTTTATGTCGAGGGATTGAACACCAGCAAGGACTGGGGTGACGTCAGGATAACCTTCCGGATTGATCCGGATGGACCTGGGCCCTCGGGGTTCTGCTACGAGGACTCCGTCCGGCTATCAGTCTTCCAGGGATCATACACAGTTTTTGAAGTTCTTCCCTACATCTTTGAAGTTGTAGACGGCGTTCAGGTGAGAACATTGTATCACATTGACACCGGTTCGCCGCGCGCCTTCATCCAGTCCTTTGCGGCCGGTCTTGCCAAAGATGATCCGTACGGACTGGACTCAGGCTGGCATGGTGGTCCGGGTGAGGGATTCATTTCAGCCAATGCCTACGGCCATATCTTCGTGCATCTCGAGTACCACGGACCCGGAGAAACGATAGACTGCTACTATGGTAAAACTGATAACGATACGCCAGCCAGTATTCTTGCGGCTTTACCGCAACTGAAGTTCGGCATGCTAAACTGGAACAACTTTCCGGGCAAGCGCAATGATATGAGCGATCTTACGGTCTGGCTGATCAACTCCCACTGCATTGCCCCCGCACCCGGCAGACCACAAACCCTGCCACTGGTCCAAAGTCACAAGTGGACACTGACCAGCTACGACGCCATGAGACGAATCCGCAGCCTTTGCGAGCCTCGTTCAGATCAGAACCCGGATGGAACCGACTATGATCATTTCTCAATGGATATTGAAGCCGGAGGCGGCGGATGCAGTTATCTGGCAGGAGCGGTCATGGAACGGATCAATGAAGAATACGGCGGCTTCGGAGAGGAGGACGCATGGCGAATCAGCCGATTCTGGCCCATCGTGCCCGGCCTGAATTATGGCACACCCATGGAAGTAGCCGCGCAGTATGCCGAGCGGGATTCGACAGCGGCCTGGGCAACCTCGGAAATAGATGGAGCATCAAGACTCTGCACACTTTACGACACCGGCCTCATTGCCGACTGGATCCTGACAAAGAAGGGTGATTCCCTCCACGTGCCGACAATATTCAGGTGAGTATGTTCAGGCGAGGCAGAACTGAGACCAAATCACAGCCAGACGTGATCGCCCTCTGTACTAACGAGTGATGAGCTGCCCATCATCACTTGCGCAGTACCTTCAGGAATGATTGAAAAGGATTCTGTTTGCCGGATTGTTCAGAAACGATTGTCCCTAACTCGTCGGCATCAAGCCAGACACCTTTGCAACTCGGACACACATCGACATCAACATTACCATACTTCTCCTCAGTCAGCTTTTGACCGCATTTCGGGCAATGAAGCCAATGAAGTTCCTTTAATCGGCTCTTCTCCGCATCCGCCATTTTCTGCTGCTCTTCTTCCAGCCTCTGCATGCGGTAACGGAGTTGTTGCTCTTTGAAATACTTCTCCTCATTATCACTCGGCTTGAATTCCATGTTTGCCTCCCCTGAAACTGTTCTCCCGACTCCGGCCACCCTTAATCATTCTTGAATACTAGCAACACTAACCCTGTTTATGCAAGGGCAGAAGAACAAACCAGAACTGGCATGTCCGGAAATACGATATGGACAGTGCCCTTTGCCGCCTGCTACCGTGGTGCCGTCTTGACGCCAATTGACAATACGGGCCAGGAGGTTTGAATGCCATCTGCTACGCTTGATTTCCAGAAGCTATGCCGACACTTCAACCTGAAGGGAAACTTCATCAGCGGCGCACCTTACGGTAACGGCCACATAAACGACACCTACCTGCTGCAAATGAACAACGGCGGAAGGATCGAATCATGGATTCTTCAGCGTATCAACCACAACGTCTTCAAGAATCCAGCCAAGGTGATGGACAACATTGCACGCGTGACGCAGCACATCAGGAAGAAGCTCGAAGACAGCAATGAGCCGGATGTGAACCGCAAAGTTCTCACTTGCATGCCGGCTTCAGACGGCAAGTACTATTATCAAGACGAGGCCGGCAGCTACTGGCGAGCATACATCTTTATACGCGAGGCTGTGTCACATGACATCTGCTCGGGACCCGAGCTTGCTCAGGAGGCAGCCCGTTCGTTCGGCCGGTTCCAGAAACTTCTATCCGATTTCCCGGCGGCCTCCCTCCACGAAACCATTCCATGGTTCCACCATACCCCGCGCCGACTGGCAACCCTCGAAGAAGCCATCAAGACGGATTCAGCAGGAAGATGCACACTGGCAAAGCCGGAAATAGATTTCGTGATGGCTCGCAGAAAGCTGACGGTCGCCATCACCGATCCACTTGAAAATGGCATCATCAAGCCACGTGTAACACACAACGACACCAAGATGAACAATGTCATGATCGACAGCAAGACAGGGAAAGGCATATGCGTTATCGATCTGGACACGGTCATGCCCGGGTCAGTGCTTTACGACGTGGGAGACTTGATCAGGTCGTCCGCAATCACCACCGCCGAGGATCAACAGGATCTGTCAAAGGTTGACATGGACATCTCGCGTTTCGAGGCTGTCATACGGGGCTATTCCGAAACGGCTGGCGAGTTCCTGGCTCCGGTCGAAAGGGACCTTCTTGCCATGTGCGGAAGGGTTATCACGTTTACAATTGGTATAAGATTCCTTACCGACTATCTATCTGGCGATGTGTACTTCAAAACCAATCGGCCAAACCACAATCTTGATCGCACCAGGGTACAACTCAAGATGGTGAGTAAGATGGAAGAGAACTATGGCGCGATGCAAAAGATAGTCACACAGCACTGCCGCTGAGATGCAATCAGATCGCCTTGACCAGCAGCGAGGCATTGTGACCGCCGAATCCCATTGAATTGTTCAAACATACCCGCACCTTATGCTGGCGGGCGACATTCGGAACATAATCAAGGTCACAATCCGGATCCGACTTCTCCTGATTGATAGTCGGGGGAACAACGCCATTCTTGATAGCCAGAGCGCACACGGCGGTTTCTATGCCACCTGCGGCGCCAAGCAGATGTCCCGTCATGGATTTTGACGAGCTGATCATGAGTCTTCGCGCACCGGCTTCGCCGAACGCACCCTTGATAGCCTGCGTTTCAGCTTTGTCATTGAGACCGGTGCTTGTTCCATGAGCATTCAGGTAATCCACTTCATCCGGAGTCACACCTGCGTCACGCATGGACATCAACATGGCCCTGGCGGCTCCCTCTCCACCAGCAGCCGGAGCCGTCATGTGATAGGCATCGCAGGTCATCCCGATTCCCGCCGCCTCACAATAGATCCTGGCGCCACGCTTCTTCGCGTGCTCGTAGTCTTCAAGAACCATAACGGCTGCACCGTCGGCCATGACAAAACCGTCGCGCCCGGCATCAAAGGGCCTGCTGGCCTTCTGTGGTTCATCATTGCGGCTGGTAAGAGCTCTCAACGAACAGAAACCCGCCAGACCAAGAACGCATACCGCCGCTTCAGCGCCGCCCGCCAGTATGACGTCTGCATCACCCCTGCGGATGGCATGCATGGCGTCACCAATTGAATGCAGAGCAGTGGCACATGCCGACACCGTTGCGTAGTTTATTCCCTTTGCGTTGATCTCTATCGCGATGTTTCCAGAGGCCATGTTGGCTATCATCTGCGGAATAAGGAATGGAGAACACCGATCAGGTCCTTTTTCGATCAAGACCTTGTATTGCGACTCAATTGTCCTCAAACCTCCAACCCCGGAACCGACAATGACTCCTACCCTGGTCGGGTCCTCGACATTCATGTCGAGCCCAGCATCCGTAACCGCCAGCTTCGCAGCCCCTATCGCGTAGTGGCAATATGGGTCCATCCGCCGCTGCTCTTTCTTAACTATGAAGTCATCGGCATTGAACTCGATCACATCGCCAGCGACCTGGCAATAGAAAGCCGAGGCGTCAAATGCAGTTATTTTACGAATGCCGGATTGTCCGGACGCAAGCCTATTCCAGAATGTGTCAAGATTAGAGCCCAACGGCGAAACAACACCCATCCCGGTTATGACAACCTTTCTCTTCACAATACGGCTCCCTTCTGGAAAAGCACAATCGCGTCCTCAGACAATCCCGACCGAAATAGTCCTGCAGTTAGATGCTACTTATCGAACCCCTTGTCCTTAAGGAACTGAACTACCTTGCCGACTGTCGTAAGTTTTTCAGCCTCTTCGTCGGGAATTTCAGCGCCAAATTCCTCCTCGAACGCCATGACCAGTTCGACGGTATCCAGAGAATCCGCGCCAAGATCTTCTATGAAAGAAGCTTCCAGAGTTACCTGCTCCTCATTGACGCCAAGCTGTTCGACGATGATTTCCTTTACTTTCGATTCCAATGACATGTTGTCTCTCCTTTGTTGTCTCTGCTTGTTTTCCTCTACATCACCATTCCGCCACTGACAGTAAGAACCTGGCCCGTCATGTAGGCCGAAGCGTCACTTGCAAGAAACAGAGTGGCGCTTGCGACGTCCTCAGGCCGGCCAAACCGCTTCATCGGAATGGTCTCCATCACTTTCTCCCTGACATCCTCAGAAAGCTGATCCGTCATCTTCGTCTGGATAAATCCGGGGGCAACAGCATTTGCTCGAACATTTCTGGATGCCAGCTCTCTTGCAATCGACTTCGTGAGAGCTATCACCCCCCCCTTTGAGGCTGCATAATTACACTGCCCGGCGTTTCCAATCAAGCCAACAATCGATGCTATATTGACAATAGCGCCCGACCTCTGTTTCATCATTAACTTTGACACGGCGCGGGAAACAAGAAAAGTACCCTTAAGATTAACAGAAAGCACTGAGTCCCAGGCTTCGTCAGTCATGCGAACCAGGAGCGTGTCCTTTGTTATGCCGGCATTATTGACGAGCACATCGATCTTCCCGAACAATTCCGAGGCTTTCGCCACGCCGGCGTCAACACTGACAGAATCAGCGACATTCATGGCTATACACTCCGCCCTGCGGCCCAAAGCCCTTACTGCTGCTGCGGATTCTGCCAACCAGTCCTCCTGCAGATCGCAGAGGGCAATATCAGCCCCGGCACCAGCAAGCCTGGTCGCAATGGACTGCCCGATCCCACGTCCCGCCCCAGTGACCAGGGCGACTTTTCCGGTAAGCAAGTATGAGCTGTCTATCACGATTTTCCTTCCTGCCCCTGGACTTTGCCAGAAAGCTCTACCATTGCCTTCTTAAGAGAGGCAACATCCTGAATACTGAGAAGAAGCGCCTTTGCGTCGACCCTCTTTATCAATCCCGACAGAATTCTGCCGGGTCCGCACTCAACATATCCGCCCACTCCCTCGCCACCCAGGTACTTGATGCTCTCGACCCATTGCACAGATGATGTGACCTGCTTGACCATAGTGGCCTTGATTTCATCCCCCACCCCGTGAGGCCGCCCAGTCACGTTTGAAACCACTGGAATAGAGGGTTTGCCAAACAGAACCCCGGTCAGGAACTGACCAAGCTTTTCGGCCGCCGGCGCCATGAGTGCCGAGTGATAGGCTCCTGCAACATTGAGAACCACAGTCCGGCCGGCTCCCATCTGTTTCGCAATTTCCTCCGCTTTCTGTATCCTGACGCGATCACCGGAAAGAACGGTCTGTTCCGGAGAATTAAAGTTGGAAATTTCAACTCCGGCCTCAGAACACACCTTTCGCAATTGGTCAACCGAGAGACCAATCACGCTGACCATTGCACCATCCCTGGCTTCGCATGCTTCCTGCATAAAACGACCGCGGGCTTCCAGGACACGCAGAGTATCCTCAAACGAAAGCACATTTGCTGCATGCAAGGCGGACCACTCGCCAAGGCTCAAACCTGCTGCAGCGGCAAAACGGATTCCAGGAACTTCCTTTCGTAACGCAGCAAGACAGGCAATACTTGTCACGAAAATCGCCGGCTGGCAGTTGTTTGACCTGGTCAAGTCCTCAACCGGCCCTTCAAGACAGATCTTTGAAAGTGAATAGCCGAGCACTTCATCCGCAGTCCTGTAAAGCGTACGGCATTCCGGGTATGCCTCTATCAGATCCTTGCCCATGCCCACGAACTGGGCACCCTGGCCAGCAAATACTACCGCCCTGTTTTGCACTATCATCCTCCTTATGCTCCGAAATAGACCGACCGACGTGAGACTGGCTCACCATTCCATGACAGCGGCGCCCCAAGTGAACCCGGCCCCTGCCACAACAAACAGCAGCTTATGGCCCCTCTTGATCAAACCCGCCCTGACAGCTTCATCCAACGCAACCGGCACAGATGCCGCCGAGATATTTCCAACGTTATGCAGGTTCAAGCAACACTTTTCCATCGGTATCCCGAGTTTTGAGTTCACCGACTCAAGAATCCTCACATTGGCCTGGTGCGGAATCTCCCAGTCTATGTCGGCAGCGGTGAGACCGCTCTTATCCAACGCCTCCCTGATGGATTCGGTCATACTCAAGACAGCGTGCTTGAAAACCTCGCGGCCATTCATCCGGATCCGCGGCCGGCCGCATCCACTGCTGTCCCCCTGGTAACCGGCCTGACTCCTGCTTCCACTGCATTCCACCTTGAGTGCGTCAGAAAGGCGGCCGTCAGATCTCAATACCGCGGACATCATGCCTTTCCCGTGGTCTGATCTCCGGATAACCACGGCACCTGCGCCATCACCAAACAGGACGCATGTATCCCGGTCAGTCCAATCAGTAATACAACTGAACTTTTCGGCTCCCACCACCAATGCAGTCGCAACAGCACCAGATTCAACAAACCTGCGGGCTGTCTCCATGGCAAAGAGAAATCCGGAACATGCCGCTTCCATGTCGAAACAGAAAGCATTGACTGCCCCGATCCTGTTCTGGATAAGGCATGCCGTATTGGGGAAGCACATGTCTGGTGTAGAGGTGGCCACTATTATCATACCGATATCGGTCGGCCTGATTCCGGCGCTCTCCAAGGCGCGTTGAGCAGCCACGGCGCCCATATCCGACGTCGCCTCACCGTCGCGAGCTATGTGCCGCTGCCTTATTCCCGTCCTGGTAAAGATCCACTCATCCGAGGTGTCAACCGTTTTAGCCAGATCGTCATTCGTCAGAATTCGTTCCGGAAGATAGGAACCTGTTCCAATGATTGAAACGTTCATCTGTTAGAATCCATTTCTCTTGAGTTCTTCAACAATCTGCACATTCAGCCGCTGATGGATCGATTCACAGGCAACCCTGATGGCATTGTAGATGGCCCGCCAACTGGAAGCGCCATGGGTGATGATACAAACACCGTTTACCCCAAGAAGAGGGGCTCCGCCATGCAACTCAGGATCCATCTTCTTCTTCATCTTTCGAATCGCACCATAAAGAAACATCGCTCCGAACTTACGCGACAGATTTTGGGAGAATTCGGTCTTAATCAAACTGACAATGGCCCTCGAAACACTTTCGCTTGTCTTCAGAACCACGTTTCCCATAAATCCATCACAGGCAACCACGTCGGTATCACCTTCAAAAAGATCATGCCCCTCGATATTTCCCCTGAAGTTCAACTTCGAGCCGCTCAAGATACGAAACGCCTCCTTGGTAACCTCACTGCCCTTCGTGTCTTCCTCGCCGATGCTCATCAATCCGACAACGGGGCTGGCATTGTGTAATATTTCCCTGCTGTACACGCTGCCCATAACCGCAAACTGGGCGAGCAGCGCCGCGTCTGAGTCGATATTTGCTCCGGCATCAATGAGCACAAACGGCTTCTCGCATGTGGGCATCACCGTTGCGATGGCCGGCCGCCTTACTCGATCAAGGGTCCGCAACTTCAGGGAAGCCGAGACCACGACGGCACCGGTATTCCCGGCGGACACAAAAGCATCCGCCTGCCCATGCTTGACGAGATCAATGGCGCGATTGATCGAGGAGTCCTTCTTTTTTCTTACCGCCGATGCCGGAGATTCCGCCATCCCTATGGCCTCGGAAGCATGCAACACCTCAATCTTCCGGGGAACGGAACCGCACTTGGCCAGCTCCCTTCGAACGGCGGCCTCGTCACCAACAAGGATTATCTTCGAGGCAAGATCAATACCACGAGCAGCCTGTACGGCACCCGCAACAATCTCCCCCGGGGCATAATCCCCGCCCATTGCATCAACAGCGATACGCATGGCTAGTCAGTTTCAACAGTCACCACCTGCCGACCACGATAGTAGCCACAGGATTGACACACCCGGTGAGGTTGCTGCGGGGCACCGCACTGAGGGCACGGTCTCGACGCAATAATCGTAGCCTTGTGAGAGCTCCTCCTGGAGCGAACCCTCTGCTTGGACGTTTTCCTTTTCGGTACAGCCATGTTATCTCCCTCTCATTCCAACTTCAGGTTCTTCAAGACATCCCACTGCCCTCCCGACGACGAAGGGCCGCATTTGCACTCACTCTTATTCAGGTTGGTCCCACACAGCGGACACAGACCTCTGCAATCCGAATTACATAGCGGACTGGTCGGAAAGGCGAGGATAATAGATTCCCGCATTTCAGGGGTCAAGTCAACAGATTCATTTTTGTTTGGACACTCCAGTACCGCCATAAACCTGGAATCAGCCACCGTCAAGACAAAGAATTCGGCGCACCTGCCGCACAAGAACAGGAAATCAGCTCTTACCACACCGCGGGCAACCAACTCATCCCCTGCAAGCGACACAGATAGCCTGTACTTCAGCGGACCCGACGACCTCACATCTTCAGTACTTCCCAGATCGAACACCTCGGATGGCTCTTCGCCTTTGAACTCCTGCGCCTCTTCGCCAAGCGTTGCTAGTTCAACAATCATCGCGGCACCACCATTCCTTATTAGTGTCAGTCTCTGATGTGCTGGGCACGTTCGGCCCGCGAGTTCCGACGTTTGCCAAAACGATTCCCGATGTGCCGGACAACGCAGGGCGGCACAAACCCATGGATGTCACCACCAAGTTCAGCTACCTCTCGGACAACGCTCGAACTAAGATAGCTGTGTGTTTCCTTTGGCATGAGAAACAGCGTCTCGACGTCTGGCGCAAGTTGCCTGTTTGTCAGGGCCATCTGAAACTCATACTCAAAGTCCGAATAGGCCCTCAAACCGCGCACAAGGACATGGATGTCATGTTTCCTTGCAAAGTCGACGAGCAAACCGCTGAAAGGCTGGACTTTGACGTTCTTGAGCGTCTTCGTTGCTTCGCGAACCATCTTACATCGCTCTTCCATGCTGAACATAGTGGTTTTACTGGGGCGTTCAGCAACAGCGATGACAATGCGGTCGAAGATGTGAGCCGCGCGCTGTATGAGATCCAGATGTCCAAGGGTAATGGGGTCAAAAGTACCAGCATATATTGATATTCGCTTCATTTTCTAAGAAAACGCAGACGCGTCCCTCCATAAGTCTTGTCCCGGATCACGCTCCAACCCTGGCAATCCAGGAATGGCTCTTCAACACTCTGCTCCACGATAAGGATACCATCGGCAGCCAAGATAGGACCGGCTTCCAACGCCTGCAAGGTTTTTCTCAGCCACGCATGTCCACCACCCGCTGCGTCAAGAACCGGCTGGCGGACAGAATCCCGTACGCCGGGCCCGGCGTCCCTCCCAAAACATCCCCCGCTGGAGGGCCCACCGCGCATACCGGGGCTTGGACGAAAGGCGAAGTCCGGGTCCCGACCGTAGGAATGCGTTTCTTGATGCAGCCGTGCGGCCCCGCCTCTTGTGTCATACGGCGGATCGGCAAAAATGACATCGTAGAGCGCCGATTCTCTACCCGTTTTGGAAAGAAACTTTACCGCATCGGCCCTCACTGTCCTTGTTTTGATCGAACTGGCCCCAGCCTCGTTCCCGTTCGCATCTCCTTGAGAGACGCAGAGATGCAGAACATTCCTCCGTAAAACAGAGAAAACCCTGGCGTCTATTTCCACCCAACACACCGAAGAGGCACCCCTGCTCCATGCCTCGAGACCGACTGCCCCGGTACCGGCAAATAGATCCAGAAACCGGCATCCCTCTATCTTCTCGCCGAGCGCCGAGAATAGGGCCTGCCTCACTTTTTCCTGCGTTGGCCTGATCATATCGCCTGGGGTGAGGATTCTTTGCCCACGGATGGAACCACCAGCCACTCTCAACATAGTATCTCCTGTGCGCGGCCTGGCCGTTGCGCCACATGGAGAATCCCGCCTGGAATCTGATGCTTCCAGCTCGGGCTTTCACGCCAGTTTCGGCCTTTGTTTTGACGAGAGATCATACTTGTTTTCATAAATGCCCCATAGTAACCTCTCTACGCATTTTGGAAAGAACCTTTTAGAGGGAGAAGCAGAAGATGGGATGGTTCAGCCGGTCTGATCGCGGAAAGACTCCTGCGGAGAAGAAAGAGGATGTGTGGGTCAAATGCCCCTCTTGCTCAGCCCACATATTCAAGGAGGAGTGGGAAAGTTCTTTCCATGTATGCCAGAAGTGCAACCACCATGACCGTATGACATGCGATGATAGGCTGGCGATGTTGCTCGATGACGGCTCCTTCATAGAACGTTATGCGGACATAACAGCCTCTGATCCTCTCAAGTTTGCCGATGCAACCGGGACTTATGCCGCCAAGATCGAGGCCGCCAAACAACAAACCGGGCTATTGGAAGCGGTAAAGAGTGGCAGGGGTTCAATCAACGGGATGAAAGTCGTTGTTTCCGTCATGGACTTCAGGTTTATCGGGGGATCACTCAGCAGTGGTTCCGGGGAGAAGATATTCCTTGCGGCCTGCTATGCCCAAAGGCACGGGTATCCCTTTATCATGGTTTCAACCTCTGGCGGGGCGAGAATGCAGGAGGGAATCATGTCGCTGATGCAGATGGCAAAGACCTGCGCCGGCATTTCTCAGCTCCACAAGGCGAGGATCCCCTATATATCGATCCTGACAGACCCGACATTTGGCGGTGTTTCCGCCAGCTTTGCCATGGTTGGCGACGTCAATATTGCAGAGCCAGGGGCGCTGATAGGTTTCGCCGGCCGACGTGTAATTGAGCAGACAATAAAGCAGGAGCTTCCGCCAGACTTCCAGACAGCCGAATACCTCATTAGCCACGGCTTTCTGGACATGATCGTCAAACGCTCAGAGATGAAGAACACGGTACATAAGATCCTTTGCTACTGGAACAAGAGTTGATCAGGCGCAATAAGGCGGCATAAAGCCATGGAATGGAAAGATTATGAGTCTTGATTTTGAAGCTCCCATTGAGGAGTTGGAAAAGAAAATTGAGGATTTGAAGAAACAGGCACCGGAATCTGGAGATGGGATAGATAAGCAGGTTTCCGGTCTGCAAACAGAGCTTCTTGGCCTCAAGAAGAAGATCTATTCCAACCTTTCTCCATGGCAAAGGGTCCAACTCGCCCGCCATCCGGAACGGCCCCTCATAAGGGACTATATATCCCTGGCGTTCGATGAGTTTATCGAACTTCACGGCGATAGATGTTTTGGAGATGATCGCGCCCTCCTTGGAGGATTTGCAACGATTGACAAGCACAAGGTCATGTTGTTAGGCTTCAGCAAGGGACGGGGAGTCGAAGACAAAATCAAGGACAACTTCGGCATGGCGCATCCGGAGGGCTACCGGAAAGCGTTAAGATTGATGAAGTTGGCCGAAAAGTATCAGATTCCGGTCGTAAGCCTGGTGGATACGCCGGCTGCCTACCCTGGGGCTGCGGCTGAAGAGCGAGGCCAGGCTGAAGCCATTGCAAGAAATCTTACAGAAATGGCAGGTCTGGAAACTCCAATCATAGCGATAATAACCGGAGAGGGCGGCAGTGGCGGTGCTCTGGGCATAGCTGTTGCCGACACTGTGATGATGCTATCAAATGCTATCTACTCGGTCATTCCACCGGAAGGCTGCGCGGCTATCCTCTGGAAGGACTCCAGCAAGGCACCCGAGGCGGCGGAAGCGCTCAAGATTACCGCCAAGTCGCTTCTGGAACTGGGCGTTATTGATGGAATCATTGACGAACCGCTGGGTGGAGCGAACACTGACCACGCGGCCACAGCCATGGCTCTTCGCATGGCGCTGATAAAGCAGGTGGGAGCGCTCAAACGAACATCGCCACGAAAACTGGTCGGCAAGAGACTGGATAAGTTCGCAGCGATGGGAAGATACAAGTAGCATATCTTGATGTCGTCAGGGCCGGACCGCCCATAGCGGCACTAACGCAAGTGATCACCATTCAGAAGGGAGACTCGCAGACATGAAGCCTGTGGAACGAAAGCAGCAGCGCAGAATTCCGCTGCGCATTACAGACACAACCCTCCGTGACGCCCACCAGTCGATGTGGGCCACCAGGATGCGTACCGACGACATGATGAAGATCATCGATGTCATTGACGCAGTCGGTTACTACTCTCTGGAAGTATGGGGCGGCGCCACTTTCGACGTGTGCTTGCGTTTCCTTCGTGAGAACCCGTGGGAACGTCTGCGCAAGATCAAGTCGCGCGCCAAGAAGACACCACTCCAGATGCTTCTGCGCGGACAAAACATTGTTGGATACAAGAACTACGCCGACGATCTACTGGAACACTTTGTTGCGCTGGCTTGCGAAAACGGCATGGATATATTCCGCATTTTCGATGCGCTGAACGACACCCGCAATGTCCAACACGCCATTGAATGCGTCAAGCGGTTCGGCGGACATGCCCAGGGAACCCTTTCCTACACCATCAGCCCGGTTCATACGGTGGAGGAATTCGTCCGCTGCGCAAAGGAACAGGTCGAACTGGGAATTGATTCATTATGCATCAAGGACATGGCCGGAATCCTGTCGCCAATCGCCTGTGAAAGGCTTGTGTCCGCACTGGTCAGGGAAATCGATGTGCCGATTCAGTTGCACTGCCACGCCACCAGCGGCATGGCTACCGCCACCTACGTTGAAGGAGTCCGCGCCGGTGCCGGCGCGATTGACTGCGCGATATCGCCGATGGCGGGATTCCAATCACAGCCGCCTGTCGAGACGATGATGGCGATCTTTGAGGAAATGCCGTATCACGCCATGCTGGATCTCGATGCCCTGAAGAAGGTCTGCCGGTACTTTGGGGACCTCAAGAAAGAGCGAACCCTCAGCTATCAACAGCCCGACAACATCATCGACCCGGATATCCTGGATCATCATATCCCCGGCGGGATGATATCCAACCTGCGGTCCCAACTCGAACAGCAGAACGCCCTTGACAGGATCAGTAGGGTCCTGGAAGAGATACCGCGCGTTAGAAAGGATCTGGGATATCCTCCTTTGGTTACTCCGACCAGCCAGATTGTCGGATCACAGGCTGTGGCTAACGTGGTCACCGGCAAGCGATACGAAATCGTTCCAAAGGAGTTACGGGACTATGTAAGAGGCCTGTATGGTAAGCCTCCAGGCAAGATCAATCCGAAAGTTAGAGAGAAGATCCTTGGCGTCGAAGAACCCATTACATGCCGACCGGCGGACCTGCTCAAGCCAATGCTGCCAGGTGCCACGGAAGGAGTCCCGCCGGACCTGATCCACAATGAAGAAGACATAATCTCCTACTGCCTGTTCCCTGAACCGGCGCTCGAATTCTTCAAATGGCGAAGCTTACCAATTGAGGATCGACCCACGCCACCGGCATTGCTTGAACTGAAGCAGGACAAGGCCGTCACTGGAAAGGAAAAGAAGGAGGAGAAAGCATCCCAGGCGTCACAACTTGCGCCGTTGATGCCGGACAAAGACTATCACTTTGTCCGCGAACTTCTGGCAAAAATGAGAGAGGTCAACTGCAGTGAAATGATGATCAGGAAGAACGACCTGATGATCAGCCTGAAGAGCAGCGGTGGAACCCAGTCACAACATTCGGTTACCGCAATGACGTCAGAGACATCCCCTTCTGTTCAATCGGCAGCAGAGGAGCCAGAGAAGAGAGATGGCGACGTGGCATCTGCCAATGAAGCGCCTGAGAAGCAAGAAGCCAAGCCTGTAGGTCCGGCTATCACCGCCCCGCTCAACGGCACCTTCTACCTGACGCCTGCCGTATCAAAACCGCCACTGGTACAGCCTGGCGATATAGTGGAGAAGGACACTCCCGTTTGCATCGTGGAGGCCATGAAACTTTTCAACGAGGTCAAGTCTCCCGGAAAATGCAAAATACTGGAAATTCTTGTTAAACACGGCGATAAGGTGGAGAAGGATCAGCCGCTGATGAGAATCGAAATGATGAACTGACGGGCTGACACCTATGGTTCGCCACAACATGATTTCATGAGTCGCATACAGAAAACTGTCTTAGCCTGTGCCATTTTACTTTTTCTTACTTGGCTTGGATTCAACCTGGGCAGGCTTACCGCTGACACGGACAGGGAAGTCTGCCTGGTTTTGGGTATTCTTTTTTCCTTGGCGATTCTGATCCGGCCAAAAATCCCTCGATCCGCCGTTTACGCATCGACGAGACTATCCCCATGGTGGTCACCGGTCAGCGGAGTCGCGGGACTGGCCGCTGCGCTGCCTGGTATAGTATTCGGAATACACCAGCTGGAATGGATTGGCCTTCTGCTTATTCTCTACTCGTGCATGCGGTGGTCTCTGCCATCCAGATTTGCCTGCGATATACTGCCTGCGCTCGCAGTTCTTTATTTCATCCATCCCCTTCCCTGGCTCGTTGTCGGCCAGACCCAACTTGCAATGCAGGACTTTTCAGTGCGCGGGGCAGAGTGGCTTCTGCATTGCGTCAACGTTCCAGCCTGGGCCGATGGATACACGATCCGGGGTGGGACCGTTTCTATTACCGTTCCGGCGGCATGCAGCGGGATGACAACAGCCATCACCGTACTGCTGAGCTGTATTGGTACAGGGCTCTTCTTTCGCCTGCCCTTGCGTGATTTCGTACTGATTCTGCCACTTGGGCTGGTTCAGACCCTGATGCTCAACATCTTACGAGTCGCCGCCACCTTGATACTCGCGCCAAGGATGTCCCCAGAGTGGGCTTCAACGTTTCTCCATGACTCACTCTGGGCTTTTCTCCTTGCCTCGATTGTCTTCGTGCAGATTGAAATCGCAGTCCTGCTCAGCTTTCGTGCAGGCAGAAAGAAGAAAGAGACTGCGATTGCAGCGGGCGTCCTTGACCGGGAAGACAAGACGAGCATCTTTCATCCTTTCTGGAAACGTTTTCAACGCAACATCCCGGTAATCTTATCGGTGCTTCTTCTAATCACAATCGTGAGCGGCGCGTTATATAAAAGGCGGCCGTACCACCGGTCACGCATGATACTGCGCGTGGCAAATGAGCTTTCCGCAACAAGCCTCGCGAATGCAGAGAGAGTCACACATGCCGCCCTCAAACTCGACGGTACGAATTTGCAGGCGCGACGTACGCTCGCGCATATTCTCACTACTCGCGGCAAGTACGATCTGTCTCTTGCCGAACTGGACAAGATCCCGCCCAAGGACTCCGGAACAGAGGAAATCGTAACCCGGGCCCAGAACATGACCGGCAAGAGGCAGTACAATGAGGCGTCGTCGCTGATGGACAGCCTCTCTCCGGAGATGAAGAAAGCGCCAGGTGTTGCCATGGTCGCCGCCGAAATAGCCGCGGCCAAAGGCGACATCAAGACCTTGACAGAAAGCATTGTGATCGCCGCGGATATTCCTTCCCTGTTGAAACGGGTCAGAGCCCTGTTCCCGTACCTTGCGAGCAAAGAGCAATGGAAGACCATCGTACTCTGCGACAGGCGTCTGCAGTATGACAACCCGGTCCAGGCAGCCACAGTTATTGAAGCATACTACAAATCCAACGATATGGCGAATATGGGAAAATCGCTGCGCCGGGCCATTACCCAGTGGCCGCAGGAGCCGGTATTCCTGAACCGCCTGCTGTCGATGTCGATTCTACGGCCGAAGAGCGATTGGGAAGGCTTGTTTGCACAAAGCTTCCTGAGCAATCTGGCTTATCTGAATACTGATCAACTCGCCACGTATCTCCAGTATTGCTTCAGCCTCAGACGCCCCGATCTTGCATGGATTGCCTATGCGCGTCTTCGCTCAATTGACCCCAGAGACCCTTCCCTCTATCTGGCTGTATCGCGTTTCGCGGAATCGTGGTTTCTTTTCAGAATGCAGTACATGGGACTGGGCACAGCCACGCCAGATGCCACAATTGACATGAAGACATTCGTGAGAAATGCCCGCAATCAATGGCCGTTCATGCTGCTCGTTGATCAAGTCCCGTTTTCAAGAGAGCTTTGCGATGGATCCTCCAAGAAACTGGCTGAGGCACAACTGACGCTATGCCTGGATGAGCTTTCCCGCAGGGAGAAGGAGAATCAGCTGAACCTGCGAATGCAGATGACGTATCTGACAGCGCTGACAATGTCCGGCAGGCACGCTGATGCGCAAAATAGATTAAGTGAGATCGAGAAGCAGCATCCCGAGGAGAAAGCGGCACTGCTCTACAAACGCGTCGTGTTGTACGATATTGAAAGGGATTGGGAGAACGCGTATGAAGCGGCAAGACAGTACGCTTCTCTGGTCGCACAACCGGATCTGACCATGATGATTGTGCAGATCGACGCCCTTGTGAACCTGAAGCTTGGCATATACGCCTACACTCTTTCAGAGCGATTGCTGGAGATGTTCCCGGAGTCACTCCAGGCTGCAATGACTTCCGCAATGGTCCTTGATGCATACGGGTTCAAAGAGGACGCTCTCTTCACGTTGGAAGGACTTCCGGGCGGCAACATCACCCCCATGGCCGGAGCCCTTATCACCGACACAGAGCGATTCGCTTCAGCAAATCCGGTGGCCAGGCTTTCGGGCAGTGCCGCTTCGCCGGGCCCGGCAAAAACACAGAAGCTTTTTCTCCAGCCTGCCGAACTGCTCATAATCCCGCCTCCACTTGGCGGGCCACTCAACAGCGAAACCATGGATCGCGAAGCAGACCAATTGAGCGTCGAAGCCAGAGCGTCAGTCAGTCCGTTCATCCGCAGCCTGCGGCTGATAATCGCGGACTGGCTCAGGCAGAGGGGAAACAAGGCCAGTTCTGACCCGGAAAAGTGGTTCTTGATCGGCAGGGACGAAGTAGAACGAGCCGTTTCATTGCATGAGCTTGCAATGCTGCTTGTGCGACAGCAGAACTTCATTGAGGCCGACAAGGTTCTGTCCAGGGCAACCCAGTTGATGCCAGATTCCGCCGCTCTATGGTTAAGCCGGATATCGCTCTCCAAAGGTTCAAAGGAGGTCGTCCAGGAAGCAAGACGGACATGCCCAGGCAACGCCGATATCTGGGTCGCCGACATGGTTATGAGGACACGCGAACTGGGCCCCGGTGATTGGGCATTGCGCGAAATAGAGCAAGTGACAGGCAAGAGGAAGTATCCACCCGGGGCCTTGGTCAGAGCAGGCGATTTTCTGTTGCGATCAGGAATGACAACAGCTGCCGCCATGGCAGCCCGCGATGCAATCAAGAACTGCGACGGCCTGCTGCCGGCTTATACCCTCGGTTTGAGATGCGCCCTGACAATGAAGGATATGGATTGGGCTTTGGCTTGCGCAAAGGATGGCAGCAAGTGCGCTTTGGACCCGAAACCTTTCTACAAGGCAATTGTCGACATCGAAACCGCAAAAGGCACCACGAGCACAGAACTGGCAAATGCACTTGAGCGGCTCCGCGCCAGCTTCCCGAACGACACTCAATGGCCGGAGCGCCTGGCATCGCTGTATTTCAAGAGAGGAAATATCGCGTCCGCGCTCGATGTTCTGTCCCCGCTGATTGCGGCAAACAAGACGAAGGAACTACATCCTGAAAGCCTGATCATCGCAGCCGAGGCCGCTCGCATGGAGGGCAGGAATCCAGATGCGATCCGCATTCTGTCGGACGCCCGCGAAAAACATCCTATCGACATAAGCCTGCTCAATAATTTGATATATGTTTTGGCGCAGAATCCAGCCACTGTCGGCCGCGCAAAGATTCTTTTGCCAGAACTCCTTTCAGCAGGAGGCGAACTTTTCGCGCATTACGACACCGCGGCAGTTGTGTATCTCAGGGCGGGTGATCTCCAACTAGCCTCGAAGTACATGGGAAAGGCACTTGAGCTTGTCCAGCAGGGCGATTACGCCTGGGACGAAGTGTATCTCAACGCCGCCGAAATAAACTCAAAGCTGGGTCGTTACTCTCTGGCCCGACAGCAGCTTGATATCGTGCGTAGTAATCGTCGCAGGTCAACTACTGTAGAAAACAGGCGACGTGAAATACTCGAGACCACAGCTGACGCGGCATTTCCAGACAAGGGGAGGCGCAATCGCGATGAGTAGTTTGCTGACTCAGGTTATGCACTTAGTGCCACGCATATGTTTCATAAAGCAACATCCTCCTCACCACTGTGCAAAAACCGACATTTCTTTCAATATTGTTTGACAAAATCCGACCTATCACGTATATTATGTTCAGAAACATGAGAGAGATTCGAACGAGGTCAGTTAATATTGATCTGGGAGTCTTGGAGAAATAAATCATGAAAAACGTATTTAGTTCAAAGTTGGGCTTGGTCATTGCCGCGGCAGTTCTCATGCCAATTGTATCCACTGCGGCTACAGTGGAAAGTATGGAACAGTGGAACGGCACTTCGGTTGAGGGGTGGACCTGTGTAGACAGCGATCTGATCAGCCGCCCGTCGCTTCTGAGCAATACAAACAACTCCCTCAAGGTGTCATTTGCAAAGAGGACAGTATCGGTCGCTCCGCCGTACATACTTCGTGCAGACAGTAACGCTTCGCAAGGAAGGTTCATAGGCGACTATGCATCGGCGGGCGCCGCTTGCGCGAATTTCAAGTTTCTCAGCCCAAATTGTGCTCCTAGCTCGGCAAAACTCTATTTTCACAGTTCAGGATCAGATCGGTATTGGTACCTGGATCTTCCCGTGCTGGATGTAGGAACTTGGGTGCAGTTCTCGGTTCCGCTATACTATGCAGCAGGCTGGAAGATAGACTATAGCTCATTCCCAAGCAAAGCACTCTTTGAAACAGATATACAAAGCATTGATTGGATAGGAGTACGCTTGACGCTAAACGGTGAGGCCGCACAGAGCTACAATCTCGATGATTTTGTTCTTGTGAGCGCATCCACCGACAGCGATGGCGACGGAACTACCGACCTTTCCGAAGCACGTGCCGGGACGAATCCATATGATTCAAGTTCGATATTCAGACTGAGTGTGGCAGGAGTTGGCAGCAATGGGGTCACAATCTCATGGCCTTCGAGCCCGTTTGTGACATACGACATATGGCGCACGACGGACTTGGCCGCTGGATTCGGTGATGTGCCGCTGGCCACAATTCCAGGAGCTGCGGGGACTCGTGCGACAAGTTATCCTGACACAACAGCCTTGGACGAAGGACCATATTTCTACAGAGTGACAACCAGATAGGAGCTACAATGAACATCAAAAGAACTTTAGCTATCATTTCCACAGGATGTATTGCGGTGTTTGTGATTACGTCGACAGCTATAGCCACGCCCACAGTTGGAACGCCGCAGACATGGGACAGCGGTAATCAAGGATGGTCGAATGACGGCACACTAGGAGGGACCGGGGTGTCGGGAAACCTCGGAAATGCTGGAGGGGTTCTCCGATTGACGCTGCCTGCCGATGGGAATCCTTTCTCGGACGCGAGCGATTTTATGTATGCAACTGGCCCCGCGTATACCGGGGTTTTGACCGTGCCAGGCATCGCTGGCGTCAAATTCTCTTTTTTCGCGAGCAATCTGGGAGGTGCCGATGCTCTTGGCACAACAACTCTTCGCATGGTCTCCGGCAATAACCACATCTGGGAACGCGGTTTTTATGCATCGAGCGTCCCTACAGTTTACAGTATTGGATTTACTGATGGAGGGGCGTGGGCTCCAGTTGATTTCACCCCTGGTGTCGGGGACAGCTTCCTGACTGATCTTGGCACTGTAACGGCAATTGGAATCTATGTAAGCCGGGCTCAAGGCAGCACGCTCCCACAAACCTATGATCTGGACAACTGGGAATACTTTGTCCCCGAGCCCGGAACAATGTGCATGGTCGGAACAGTACTGCTATCTTTCGGACTCGCACAGCGAAAGAGGCTGAAGGATCTCCTGAAGCAGAGCATCGCATAGTATAGCGCGTGGCTTGATAAATTCGCTGATATATTCTCACGCAGCTACCTCTTTTACAGTTCCAAGTTCTGATAGAATTGAACCGCACTGCCGTTAGACGACGCGCCTGCGGGTCTTCCTCTTTCTCCAACTAACTAAAGCAGCAAATGGCAATGCAACTTCGCACGGGGACCATATCTTCCTTTGTAGCCATGATTTCCTGCCTGATAGTTGCCATGACCGCCTGCGGCAACGATAACAAGGGAACACCCGCGCTTGAGTTTCCGGCGTTCTCAGATCTTTCCGTCGAGGAAACCACCTCCATGATACAGCAGAGGGCTTCTGACCCTGATTTCGTCATCCTTGACGTTCGAACCTTCGAGGAGTTCACAGCTGAGCACATCAAGGACGCCGTCAACCTTGACTATTACGCGCCGGACTTCCAGGTAAGCATCGGGAATCTTGACCGCAACAAGACTTATCTCGTCTATTGCGGATCAGGAATGAGAAGCAGGCCTACGGTCGACCTGATGAGGCAGGAAGGGTTTATCGACGTTTATAACCTCGCCGGGGGAATCGCCTCGATGAAGGACACCGCCGATGGCAGTGAACTGCTTGCATCCTGCGGATGTCCTTGATCGATTGCGCGCATTGACAGGAACAAAACCTATGCAGGTTTCGTCTTTGGAAGACCGACAGGCCGATCCCCATCCTTCCACTTGCCACGTTGGCGCAGCAGGTCAATTCTTTCGAAACGCTTCATTACGTTACGCTTCGCAACAATCTTGTTAGCCGACTTAAGACTTCGATGCTGGCTCATTCTTCTTGTCTCCGATCAAACCGCTTCTGTTGTCTACTTCCTAATCAACGATCCTGGCACGTGCGCCCAAACGATGTCGCTGAATATCGTTGCCGGAGGACGAAATGTCAATCGCGAAACCGCGTGTCAGTGCGATTGCATTGCAGCACATCGTCTGTATAATCTTGTTCGATTCGGATATATCACGGAAGGAAACAACATGCTTGGCCTGAAACTCGAAAAGCCACTCGCAATATTTGATATTGAAGCCACTGGGCTCAATGCAAAGGCGGATAGAATTGTGGAAATCTGCATCGTCAAGATACTGCCCGACGACACAAGGGAGGTTCATACGATGCGGGTTAATCCTGAGATGCCTATTCCCGCTGAGGCAACACGGATACACGGCATCAAGGATTCCGATGTCGCCAGTTGCCAGACATTTGACCAGATTGCCCGGAAGATCTCTGACATCCTGGAGAATTGCGATCTGGGCGGCTATAACGCAATCAATTTTGATATTCCCCTCCTCATTGAGGAGTTCATGAGGGCGCGGATAATATTCAATATGGATGGGCGTCGCGTCGTCGACGCGCAACGCATATTTCACAAGAAAGAACCAAGAGATCTTACCGCGGCAGTCAGCTTTTTCTGCAATGACAAACTTGAGGGCGCACATGGGGCCGAAAGCGATACCCTTGCAACAGTCCGTGTGCTCGAAGCCCAGATGCAGAAATATGCTGACCTCCCCCGCACTGTCGAAGGAATGGACGAATTCTGCAACCCGCGCGATCCCGATTGGGCCGATAGAACTGGACGCTTGAAATGGGTTGACGCGGACATTGCCATCAATTTCGGCCAGAAGAAGGGTTCTCGACTCAAGCAACTGGCCGCTACTGATTCAAGCTACCTGAAATGGATTCTTCGCGGCGATTTTCCACGCGACACGCAGGATATTGTCCGGCAGGTGCTGGAGACGGGCCAACTCCCGAAACGCCAGGCAAAACCTGCTGAGTCTAAATAGACTCTAAAATGCAGTTGCTTTCACGAAACAGCGGGATATATACTTCGTGACGGGCGATGGAATTGTGGTTGGTTCGGCTAACCAAATAAAGGGAGGGAACGCTGATGAACATGAGGAAATTGGTCGTTGCTGCGGTGTTGGGTGTTTTGGTCGTTGGACAGGCTGCTGTTGCAGATCCTCACCGCCTTGGCGCCGGTGTACGCTACAACAGGTCGGCCTCGACCTTGGGCGATGGTGTTGACAGTGATGGACTTTCATACCTGCTCTCGTACCAGTTGGTACCGGTCTCACTGATAAAGATCGAAGTAGATGCCGAATTCATGCCCTCCAGCCTGACGGGTAACGGAACAGCGGTTATTCCACAACTGTACGCTTTGCTGGGCGGATGGATCTACGCTGGTCTGGGCATCGGGATGCCATATATGGACGGCGAGTTCGCTGATGATCCTATCTACAATATCAGGGCAGGACTGGACATTCCGATTGGTAGTATCCACTTCGACATCAACGCCAACTACGGCTTCACGGATTTCGATCAGTTGAGCGATTTCGAGTCTGACAATGTTACGGTTGGGCTGATTGCCAGATACGAATTCTAGGATGATCAGTTTGGCTCTTGAGGAAGGCGCCGTCGTGATTACTTGCGAACGGCGCCTTTTTCTTTCATTAGCGAGTTAACCAGGCTAACTACGACCCTGCCTGTCGTTTCCAGGCTTGCGGCGCTCAGTTTGTCGATAGTGTCCGCAGGCGTGTGCCAGTAGTCGTTCAGCCCAGGCGCTGAACCATACGTGAAATCGATGATATCCACGGCCGGCATACCCGCATCAAGAAACGGTACATGATCATCAAGCACAGCGCTCCGGCTCATGCTGAATCGCGACCTGACCCCATGCTCATGTGCCGCCGCAAAGATCCTTGAGCACAGAGAAAGCGTGCTATTGAGCGGCAACGTTACCTCAAGGTCGCTGTCTCCGATCATATCCAGAACGATGACAGCCATGACCTTCTTACCTGCTCCGCTTACTGAAAGTCCCTTGGCCATGCGCCTGCTGCCATGAAGACCGTCATTATCGCTGTAGTACTGCATCGCCTCTTCGCCGTCCAGGAACGCGATCACAATATCATTCGCGGGACGCGGCCCCTTCTTCAGAAGCGACGCAAGCTCGAGGAGCAGGCCAGTGCTGGAGCCGGAATCGTTTGCCCCCTGGAAACCTGCGCCAATGCCAGTCTTGGTATCGTAGTGTGACGCAAGGATTATGACGTCATCACTTGTTCCGGCGATATGCCCTGTGACATTCCGGAACTTTCGCCGTCCGACCGGTGTTGCATCCTGAAACTCGTCTATCTCCGTTCTCAGTCCTATCTTCCGCAATTCCTCCGCAAGGAATGTCGCGGCCGCAGCTGCACCCTCTGTTCCGGCATCGCGCGGGGAAATCCTGAGGAATTCCCGTACCCGTTCAAGTGCTTTCTGCCCGCTCACAAGAGAAGGATCGTAACCAGCTACTGCCGCCGGAAGTGCCACAGGAACCGGCTTTCGACATGATGCAGTCATGATCAGGATGCAAGAGAGAACCGCCGCGTAACGCCAAACAGCACGTATGATCATTGACCGTTCTTTTCTGAGACGCCAAGCACTTCCAGAATGCGCGTAAGATCGTCAGCGTTGAAAAAGTCGACCTCAATCAGCCCCTTCATCTTCTTGCCGTTGGCCAATGTGCGGCATGCCGTAATCCTGACAGAAGTACCAAGATGCCTCCGGAGGACATCAGAAACTCTGGCCAAATGAACGGGCGCAATATCATCCCTGGCAGCCCGTCGCGTCCGCCTGGTTCTTCGTCTCTTCGCAACCAGAACCTCGAGGTCGCGTACCGACAGCGCCTCCTTTATTGCCTGCCTGGCAATCAGTACGCGCTCCTCAGGAATCTCTATGCCAAGCAGCACCTTGGCGTGACCTGCAGAGAGTTTGCTCTGTCTCACATAGTCCTTGATCTCATCTGGAAGATCCAGGAGCCTGATGGTGTTTGCCACGGATGCTCTTGCTTTACCAAGTCGATCCGCCACCTGTTCCTGTGTCATACTGAACTGATCCATCAGTCTCCTGTAGCCAGTGGCCTCTTCCATTACATTCAAGCCGTCGCGCAACAGGTTCTCAATAAGCGCAAGTTCCAGCGCCTCACGGTCTGTCGCTTCCCTGATAATGGCAGGAACAGCACTTAACCCGGCGGCCCTGGCGGCACGACAACGCCTCTCTCCCGCTATCAGTTCGTACCCGTCCCCCCTGCTGCGCACAAGGATGGGCTGCACAACACCCTGCTCTTTCACGGACCGGATCAGGTCCTCCATCCCTTCCTCTTGAAACTCGATTCGGGGCTGAAAAGGGCTGGCCGCAATCCGGTTCAGCGGAATCATTGTTCCACCGGCCGGACCAGGGTCATCGACTGCCTGCCTGTCAGTAATGAGAGCATTCAACCCGCGCCCCAAGCCATGCTTCTTTGTCATGCTGCACTCCTTCGATGTACGCTTTCAGCCGCCCAGTTATCAGTTGCCGGAGGATTCTGCCTCCCTGACACCGCATCCTGCGGCGTGACGGCAACGGTTGCATTCAATGCGCCACCATCCTCAACAATGAGGCGATGACCAACGAGATCTCCATGGAAGTAACCGCCAGTACGGACTTCGACAATCCCTGTCGCCCTGATCCTGCCCTTAACCTCGCCCATTATCTGAAGATTCTTCAACTTCATATCCTTGTCCAACACGAGGCTGGCGCCAGATCTGATAACGATGTTCCCGGCAACGACCGACTCAGGCACGAACCATCCGCCCTGACACAACTCAAGTTTCCCGGACACCTCGACCCTTCCCCCCTCTATTCTGCCTTCAAGAATCAGGTCATTCACAACGATTCTTCCGTCCTTTACAACTCCATTATGCGCGATGCGAATGATACCAATGCTCTTAAGTATTCCACTCCACTGACCATCAATCGTCTGTTCTGTTGCATCAAGAATGGACCGGCACTTCGGGCAATACGTTGACTTCAACTGTCCGGTCAGAAGAAAAGCGAAACCACATTCATAGCAGGTAATCTCATGCCGCGTTGGTTGTGCCGTATGCCCGATTCTGGCTTTGTCGATGGCCTGGCTCGATGATTGCTTTTCGGCATCGCGCGTGGCTTCTTTTCCAGGCGGTAGCGCCGTCTTTGCGGCACGGACTCCTTTGGCCGTGGCACGCTGAGCGGCCTGCAGCGTAGTGAATCCGTCAACTATATCATCCGCTTTCTTGCGGCGTGCCACAATTCACCTCGCGCAGCAATGAAAAGCCTTGATATTCCGGTGTGCGACTACTTCCTGCCCAGGAAAGAGACTCCCCTGCCCTTGTCCGTTGGGCTGCTCTCGGCATTGTCAGACGAGACCGCATCCGACTTGTCATGGGCGGCCGACTCAGACACCAGCGGTCTGTTGCCTGCGGCGACCCCGGAAGGATTCACCTCAACCTTGCCCACAAAACTGACGCCGTCTTCAACCGATAACCTCTTGGCTTTTACATCGCCATTAATCCTCGCGGCAGCCTTGAGTTCGATGCGATCCTTGGCGACCATGTTGCCGTTGACTTGCCCCTGGACAGTCGCGCAATTTACGGAGATATTGCCTTTAATACTGGCACTCTTGCCGATGTCGACATCACTGCTGCAGTTGAGATCGCCATTCAGCCTGCCATCCATGCGCAGACCGTTGGTCGCCTTGATCGTTCCAACCACTTCAACATCTTCAGTTATGACGGTCTGTTCAACGGCTCCACGGTTTTCCATATCCTTCCTCCTTTGCCATGATGACATCTTTACACAATGACTTATCAACTCCTATACTGCAACTCGTCCGACTGCATTGATCATGGATACTGTCCAGGCCGGTCAAGTCCCGCTGTTTCCGGCATTCCAAAGAGCAGATTCATGTTCTGAAGCGCGGACCCGGCCTGTCCCTTGACAAGGTTGTCGATGTAGGAAACAACGCGCAATTTGCCAGTCCTGGCATCGACATCAACGACAAGATTGCAAAAGTTCGTCCCACGAACATGAACCGAAGCCACCGCCGCGTCGCGTGAATACAGCCTGACAAACTTGTTGTTGCCATGGAATTCCCTGTACGCATTCTGGACATCTGCCTCGGTGACACCTTTCTTGAGGTCGCCGTACAGAGTCGACATGATCCCCCTGCACAAGGGAATGACGTGCGATGTGAAGGTTACCACCACCTCCCCGCCGGCGAGTAGGCTCAATTCCCGCTCGACTTCGCAGACATGCTGGTGACCCGCAAGTTTATACGCATTCATGCATTCATACCTTGCGGGATAGTGAAAGGCCGCGGACGGCTTCTTGCCGGCTCCAGAAACACCTGTCTTGCAGTCGCAAATAATGCTTCTTGGCTGCACAAGTCCAAACTTCACCGCTGGTGAAAGGCCGAGTATGCAACTGACCGCAAAGCAACCTGGATTACCGACAATCCTGCGCTTCTCATTGATATCATTTCTGTGCAGCTCCGGCAGGCCGTATACAGCCTCGGGCAGAAGCGATGGAGAAAGATGTTTAGGTTCACGACCAATACGCCGGGCGTATTCAGCGTAGCTCTCTGACGAGTTGAATCTGAAATCGCCACTATAGTCTATTACCTTTGCGCCTCCGGCAAGCACGTCGGGGGCCAATTTCATGCCGACCCCGTCTGGAGTAGCCATAAATACAACATCGACCGGTTCCATGGCACGCGCATCCGATGCATCTATGATAGGCATGTCGCAGAAGCCCCTCAGATGCGGATAAAGAGCGCTTATCGGAGTTCCAACATCAGTTACATCCACAAGACAGGCTATCTTCGCCCCCTTATGACTCAAAAGCAGTTCAGTGATCCCAACCCCGCCGTAGCCGCCAGCTCCCACAACTTTTGCTTTTATCATCGCAGCTTCACTCCCTGTTCGTTCATGGTGTTTGATTCCGAGCTGTTACTGTATCCGCACGTGCCGCCCTGTCAAGACCGTTGTCGGAGCTCTTAGCGAGACTCCGCAAATACGTCGTTATGCCCCTCGAAATGCCGTCCGCAATGACATCCCTGTAGCGCGGATCCACGAGCATGGCCTCCTCCCTGCTGTTTGAAAGGAATCCACACTCCGCCAGCACCGCCGGGCAGTTGATGTCACGCAGGACCTGAAACCGAGCCCGCTTTATGCCTCGATCAATGGCTTTCGTGCAACTCAGAAGGCCCTTGTGGACGTAATAGCCAAGAATCATGTTGGCCGCGTCATGCCTGTTCCCGCTGTAGGTCCTGTAGTCCGGCCGTTTGCTCACAGTGCCTGAGCAACCAGGGGGAGTTATGATGTAGGTTTCAAGCCCTGACACCGCCACGCTGTCAGCGTGATTGATATGAACACTCACAAACACTCCGGCTCCCATGCGTTCCGCGTTTGAGCACCGTTCTGAAAGAGATAGAAATGAATCGCCACTCCTGGTCATCCTGACTGGAACATCAGCATCGTGCAATTTGGCGGCAACGCGTTTTACAATGTCCATCGCGATCTTCTTCTCGAGCGCATTGCTCCGTCCGGCCGCCCCCTGATCGAGGCCTCCGTGCCCCGCATCCAGAACCACAACTCCGCCTTTCTCACCAGCCAACGCACTATCAGGACGAAGAAGAGGATCAACGACATTCCTCAAATCCTGATCTATCAACATCCATCCACTACCTGCCTTCGCCAGCGTGCCGTTCATCCAGATCAGTGCCCCGTTGAAATAGAGCTTCCTGCTATCCACTTCGAAAATCATTTTGGTGAAAGAGCTGCTCAAAGCAACCAGTCTCCCGCTCACAGACGGTGGAGCAAAGCCGTAGGAAGCGGCCAGCTTCCTCAAATCGCGACTGTACTGAACCCTTGTGACCGTGGACGCGGTAGCCATTACAACAAGCAACAGCAGAAAGACGGTTGCAATCTTCCGTTTCAGCAGTCTATCGTCATTCTTCATGCTTGGTTTCATTTGAGTGCACATCCTACACGTGTTGTTACCGCTGCTTCAAGTTCCTATTGACAATGTAGACAGCTTATATGTAGTCTTGCGAGCTTGGTAGTTACAACAAAACGGACGGAATGATCAATGGCCGGAACCACTCTCGATAGTGCACCCCAGGAAATACGCGACCTCTTTCATAAAGGGCTGGGCGCAATGGAACGTGGTAATTTCGATTACGCCATCAACATTTTCTTCATGTGCCTTGAAAAAGACCCTCTACTCACCGATATCCGCAAGTATCTCTACGTCTCCGAGATCAGGAAGTTCAAGGCCGGAAAACCTGAAAACTCAGCCCATTTTATGTCTACACTCATGGGCATCCCGCTGCTTGTACAGGCGTGGATCAGCATGAACACCGGGGCTTTCATGAAGACCCTGATGACAATGGAGAAGTTGCTCAAGGAAGACCCACTGAATGTGGAGTTCATCAAACTCTACTGCAAAGCCGCCCTTGCGGCAGACATGCCCGAACTTGCTATTCAAGTGCTTGCAACTGCACGAGAGCACTATCCCGCAAACGTCTTCTTGCTGTCATGGCTTGGAGAACTCTACATGAATGCAAACCAACCGGAAGACGCACGCGACTGCTATCAGTCGGTTGTGAATCTAAGGCCTCACGATGGAGCGGCTCTCAAGGCCTTAAAGGACTCGATGGCCATGCAAAGTCTCACAAAGGACGGGTGGGCAACCGCTGGAACCGGAAAGACCAGTTACCGGGATATGATGAAGGATACGAAGGAAGCAACAGTTCTCGAACAGCAGGCGAAGGCGGTAAGAAGCCAGGTCGACAACGAATCACTGATTGAAGATGCAAAGGCCAAAATCCTGCGCGAACCGGGAAATGTCAATTACTACCGGCATCTGGCCAACCTGTATATCAATCTCAAGCAGTTTGACAGCGCCATCTCCACGCTGCGACAAGCGCAGGACCTCCGCGGCAGCGCCGATCCTGAAATCGACACGACTATCAGTGCCACTACCCTTAAGAAATTCGACTATGAAATAGCGGAGCTGACCAACGCCGGCAATCGCGAAGGCTCGGAAGAACTGAGGCAGCAGCGAAACGATTTCTTCTTTAATGATATACAGGCGCGGGTCAACAAATATCCAAATGACCTCAATCTTCGCTATGAACTCGGCGTCGCGTTCCACGGCCGGAATATGTTCAATGACGCTATTCAGCAATTCCAGTTGTCCCAGAAGAACCCGAGGTGGCATATCAAGTCACTCTACTACCTTGGCCTCTGCTTCAGGGCCAAGGAGCAGTATGACCTTGCCATAGAACAACTTGAAAGAGCCGCATCTGAACTCATCTCGATGGATACCGCAAAGAAGGACGTATACTATGAAATGGGGCTTATAAAGGAAGCTATGGGTGACCATGAGGGTGCGTTGGCGCACTTCAAAGAAATCTACCAGGTCGACATCGGCTACAAGGACATCGCGCGGAGAGTCGAACAGGGCTACAAGAGATAACCGCGCTTAATCAATTTGCTTCATCATCTTCATGGCCACTATGAATGTCTCGGCTCGATTCAGTTTTGTGACGGCTCTTACGTTCGCCAGGATTCCTCTTGTTCTTCTCTTCTTTACAGGTGCCCTGGTCAATTCGATCAAGGCGGGTGTGTTTCCATGGCTTTTCGCGGCATCACTTGGTTGCCTGATTGCCGCGGCCCTGAGCGACCTTTGCGACGGCTTCTTTGCCCGGAAGTTCAGAGTGACGTCCAAATTCGGCGCATGTGCCGATCCTCTGACCGACAAGATCTTCTATCTCACCACGCTGCCGCTGCTCGTGTTTCTGGCAACCCGCAACGGACATACTGTTCATGCGGTGGTTCTGTTGTGCCTTACAGTCACTTTGCTCCTGAGGGATCAGTGGGTCAGCTTCCTGCGATCCGTTGCCTCGGGCTGTGACAACGCCGACCTGAGCGCCAATTGGAGCGGTAAAGCCAGAACGGCATTCAATTTCCCCTTGATATGCATCATCTACTATTTTGAAGCATCAAGCCACCCGTTTTCCTGCATGCCCCTCCTGTATGTGCTGGAGGCAACTGCGTTCGTGATCAACCTGGTGTCGCTGTATATCTACACGGACCGCTATTGGCCTTTTCTGCGCCAATCAATGGAAACCACCGGACAAAGACAGAATTGAGGCAAGAAGCCTGTACGGATCACCTGACAGGCGATACTGAAGCTGTAAACGCGGTGGCCCTCGAGTTGTTCTGCGGATTACTGTCGGTGGCGTCGCGCAGAGACACCCTGGATGACACCGTAATCCCGCTTGACGCGTTGACCTGATCTGCGCGTATCGTCAATTGACGGGCTACAGTTTCACCAACATCCATTGCCGGCAGTATCATTGTGCTCTCGCTATCACCTATTCTGACGTTCAGATCGGCACCAGAAAGACGTTCAGTCCCGCAGTTCTGTGCGGAAACAAGCAGATGGATCTGCCCTTTTTCCGCTCCTTCACCGGAGAGATAATTGCCGGCCAGGGCCACATCATAAATCCCCCTGGTTTTTCGATTCAGAACACGCTGCATGTCGAGAATGCCGCAGCCATATTCAGGATCCTTTCCCGGTGCACCGGCATCATCACTGTAGCGATACAAAATGTCCACTGCCTCACCAGCCCTCAGTCCCGGTTCCTGTGACATCAGGCCTGCAATAGCACCGGCAACAAATGGCACAGCGGCCGATGTGCCGCTGAAGTTGAAAGCTTTTCCGGTGGAATACTGTGCTAATACTCCCAGACCCGGCGCAGCCAGATCGACTTCCACACCCCGGTTCGCAAAATCCAACCGGTTGCCGGCGGCATCGACCGCCGTCACGGCCACTACTCCATCGTATTTCGCCGGATAGGAAACACCGTCCGTCCCTTCATTTCCAGCAGCCGCGACAATAACAGTACCGCGCTGAATGGCATAATCAACCGCCTGCCTCACAACCGCAGAGTCCCCGCGACTGCCCAGGCTCAAGTTGATCACGGGCGCTCCCCGCTGAACGGCCTCCATTATGCCCTTCGCAAGCGTGAAACTATCGCCAACTCCGGCATCATTGAGAACCTTGATGCTCATAATGTCGAGAGCAGGGGAAATCCCTTCCTTTCCTGCCATGTTTCCCGCAAGAATTGCGGCAACCGCCGTGGCGTGCGGGTTCTTCGGCGCTGTTGCCGCGCTGGAACCTTCTTCAGTCAAATCAATGCGGGTAATGTTTCCCTCCGTCAGGCTTGGACATGCTTCAACTCCGACATCAAGCACCGCTATTGTCAGACCAGCCCCCCATTTGGAGTGATTGCCCTTGATCCCGAGCCATTCCAGAGCCTGCAGTCCGAACCCGGTGTACTTCTGGTCAGGTACCAGACCCGGCGCCTTCTCAGGCAAAGGCGGAAGACGCACAAAGAAATTGGGAGCCGGGTCGGAAAAGTCAGAATCCCTGCCGGCAAGAGATCGAATCTGTTCCTCAGACAGGCCCCTGATGCGGATTGCATTCAAACCCGGAATGACATCAACAATCCATCGTCTTCGCTGGCCATCCGCGTTGATGAATTTATTCAGCGCATTCCCATCCCTGAACGTAAGGATCCACTCATTGGTGATTGCATCCACCCCCACCCGTCGATCCTGCTTTCCGGACTCTGCAGCAACCCGTACGATACGAGGCACTGGCTCATTCGAACGCGCCGCGCTGGCGACGGGATATCCGGGAACCTCCACCACGCGATGCGGATAAGTCCGCTCGGTCCAGACAACTTTCGGCGCATTGATTTCATCCGGAACACGTGGTTGCGGCGCAGCTGTATCAGTTGCTGCCCGCTCCTCGTTGTTACTCAGCAGCCATATCACCGCGATTGTCAACGACACACAACCCGCTATGAAAATAGCCCTGAACAATACTTTCTTCATGCCTGTATTATACTCAATTCAGCAGCTTGAGGCAATGGGGAGAAGAGAGAGTCAAACGAAGATCAGAAAAGAAAGATCTCTCGCAGAGGCCAGCAGAGAAAAAGGGCAGATCTGTCGCGGCGTAACCTTCACGCGAAGCCGGACGCGTGAAACGCGTCCCTCCGAGTGGAATGTGACCGCTGTCGCCTCGTGAGTTTCTGCGTTTCAAATCGTCCTCGTCCTTCGTCATCGAAGGTCGCGATATTCGAGGACGACGACGAGGACGATTACGATGTCCCGCTCCCTGCTTTTTTTCCCTCGTTGAGCGTTAAACGTTGAATGTTGAACGTTAAACGTTTCCCTTCTTCTGCTCCATGCTCTATGCGCTCTGCTCTTTGCTCCTGCCGCGGCGTTGACAACGCCGTATGATAGCGTAACATCTACGACCGTGAATTATCCATTGATAATCCCGCGTTCGGAGCACAATGTCAGCCGGACATCAATTAGTCCGGAAGCATTGAAAGTACTATATCGCCTGAAAGAGGGCGGTTACATCGCATGCCTGGCTGGCGGCGGGGTCAGGGATCTTCTGCTTGGCCGGAAGCCAAAGGACTTCGACATTGTAACAGACGCTACTCCGAACGAAGTCCGCCGGATGTTCAGGAACTGCATGCTCATAGGCAGGCGTTTCCGTCTGGCACATGTACGCTTCTTGAATGAAACAATTGAGGTTGCAACGTTCCGGGCCGATTCTTCACCTGACCCATCAGCAGCCCAATCCCTTGCTGAGCAAGAAACCATGCATGATGCTGATCATCACCATGAACCGGCGCCAGGGCCCGGCCAACAGACGAACGACCGGAGAAAACCGCTCCACGTTCATCTTAAACGTGAGGACGGTCTCATCATCCGAGACAATGTCTTCGGAACGCCAAGCGAAGACGCCAGACGACGTGATTTCACAATCAATGCATTGTTCTACAATATCGACGATTTTTCGATTATTGACTTTGTGGGAGGATTGGCCGATCTGAAGCACGGGCTCATCAGATCAATCGGCAATCCCGCCGGGCGATACGCTGAAGACCCGGTCCGTATGATACGGGCCGTGCGTTTCGCATCCCTGCTTAATTTCAAGATCGAGCACCATACACTAGAAGCAATCCACGCTTCACATCAGGCACTCGCAAAGGCCTCCAACGCCCGGCTGTTCGAGGAGGTATTGAAGCTCTTTCTTTCGGGAGCCGCGGACAAGGCACAAGCTCTTCTTATTCACACAGGCCTGCTTGGAACAATGTTTCCACAGTTCACCGCGTGGCTGCGGCAGCCGGAACACGGCAACAGAATAGCAGCATTCAGCGAAGCCTGCCGGCAGATTGACCACTGGATCATGTCCGGCAAAACCGTCGCCCCGGCAGTGCTGTTTACCATGCTCTTCGGAGATTATCATGTCTGGCGGGCTTCCCATCTCGAGCGCGACGGAGTCCCTCGTAATCCAGCACTTGCAACAGCCACCCTGCAGCACCTTTCAGATCTGGCAGAGCGGGTTTTCATTCCAAAGCGCGTAGCAGACCAGATCATAAGATTGTTGATTGCCAAGCCTGATTCCGGTGAATTGATAAGCGAGCACGCGGCCCAGACAAGACACCCAAGGCGCCACCCTGCTGGTCGCCGGACCCCATGGCGTCCCGGGCGGGGACACCGACGGCGATCCCATGCCGGCGCTCCAACCAACGCGGGCACATCCGGTTCAGGCGAATCACGCCATCACGGCCGGCCGGGGAACAACTGACGTCGCTATCTCAACGGCGCAACTGGTTCCGATTCGATTA
>Ga0247841_10002207_pt1 | contig 39935 bp, 47 predicted proteins | sample LaCruzMarch2015__2_FD_192410 | JGI IMG/M metagenome (GOLD analysis project Ga0247841, IMG submission 192410) | Freshwater microbial communities from meromictic Lake La Cruz, Castile-La Mancha, Spain - LaCruzMarch2015_18m | ecosystem: Environmental > Aquatic > Freshwater > Lake | place: Spain...
TCGATTATTCAAAAGTGAAAAAGAGTGAAGTATTCCTTACCGATCCAAAAATGTTTGTTTATATTTTGGAAAAATAAACTGATAAAATTAAATATATGATTATTGGAGTTGATGTGACAATGCTTGTTTATGCTGGCTCCGGAGTCGCCAACTATACGTTTAACCTCGTCAAGACCCTTCTTGAAATAGACAAAAAAAATGAATATCGTCTTTTCTATTCAAGCTTTAGACGGCCTAAGAATTTTTATTATCTTGATGAGCTGAAAAAATTAGGCGGGAAAATCTTTGCTTTCAGATTTCCGCCTTCCTTATTACAGCTTTGGTGGAGCAAGCTTGATATTGTTCCGGTTGAATGGTTGATTGGCAAGGTCGATGTTTATTTCTCATCTGATTTTTTAAGACCTCCATTATTTCCTGGAACAAAAGGTATGACAACCGTTCACGATCTTACTTGGAAAATATACCCTGAATATCACGAACAGAGAATTATTGATGCTCACGCAACCAAATTAAAAAAGACAATAAAATATAATGATGCCGTTTTAGTTGATTCTATTAGCACCAAAAATGATCTGTCTAAATATTATCCGGAAATAGAAAAGCCAAAAATTCAGGTCGTTTACCCCGGAATAGGTGAGCAGTTTAAATCAAAGACCAAAGACCAAAGATCGAATACCATCTTAAAAAAATATAAAATTGACATTGATAGCCAATTCTTACTTTATGTTGGGGCAATTGAACCAAGGAAAAATCTGGTTTTATCAATTAAAGTTTTTAATGAATTGATAAAAGATGGCAGGTTTGCTGGTTTTAAATTTATTATTGCCGGCCGGGCAGGATGGAAAAATGAAGATGTCTTTAAGACAATAAAAAAATTAGGATTGGAAGAAAAAGTTATCTTTACAGGTTTTGTAGAAGACGAAGATCTTCCATATCTGTACAGCACTGCCAGTCTTACCGTTTATCTGTCATCATATGAAGGTTTTGGTCTGCCTCCGCTTGAATCTTTAGCCTGCGGAACAAAAGTAATAGTGGGAAATAATTCATCGCTTAAGGAAACTATTGACCCAGAATTTTTAGTTGATATTTCTGATAAAAAAAAGATCTTGGAGAAAATGAAATATTTGCTAAGTAATAAAGTAAAAATCAATACTAAGGAAGTTCAAGATAAATTTAATTGGAAAAACTCCGCTCAACAGTTCTTGAAGATAATTACTGCTTTACGATAAAAGATTATTTACTGTATCTTTTCAAATCTGCTTCGACCATCATTTTGACCAGATCTTTAAAAGATGTCTTAGCTTTCCAGCCTAGTTGTTTTTGAGCTTTAGTAGGACGAGCTAAAAGATTGGGCACTTCGGCCGGTCTTTTAAACCTGGCATCGATATTGACATATTTTTCCCAATCATTGATGCCTGCAGATTTAAATGCTAACTCCACAAATTCCTTAACTGAGTGATTTTCTCCTGATCCGATTACATAGTCATCAGGTTTTTCGCTTTGAAGCATAAGATACATTGCCTCGACATAGTCTCCGGCAAATCCCCAGTCGCGCTTGGCGTCAAGATTTCCAAGAAATAGCTTATCAGCCAACCCCATTTTTATTTTTGCAACGCCATCAGTGATCTTGCGGGTGACAAACTGAATTCCTCGGATAGGAGACTCATGATTGAATAAAATTCCATTACAGGTGAATATGTCATATGACTCTCTGAAGTTAACCGTCATCCAATAAGCATAGACTTTGGAAATTCCATAAGGTGAACGTGGATGAAAGATCGTATTCTCATCTTGATATCCATCATCATGGCTGGTTCCAAACATTTCACTGGTTGAAGCCTGATAAAACTTAGTCGTCGGGGAAAAAAGCTTTATAGCATTAAGCATATAAAGAACTCCCAGAGCGTTTATTTCTGTTGTTAGTTTGGCCTGCTGCCATGAGGTTCCTACAAATGATTGGGCCGCTAAATTATAAACTTCGTCGGGCATTGTCCTTTTAATTATATGGAGAAGAGATGATTCATCAGACATATCTCCGTCAATAAGCTCAATTTTCTTTGTAATTCCTAAAAAATCCAAGTTACTGAAGTTAGGATTTGAATATCTTCGGATCAATCCATAAACCTTATAACCTTTTTCTAGCAATAATTTTGCTAAGTAAGGTCCATCCTGTCCTAAGATACCCGTGATCAGTGCTGTTTTTGCCATATTAGTATAAATTATATCATATAAGAATGTATGCAAATGCATATTTCATATCCTCTATGTGCTACAATGTTAGAATGCTCGGAAGAATTTTTAACTTTATCAAAAGGCCTACCAGTAGGAACATTGTTATCAATACTATCGGCAATTATCTCAACGTTGTTTTTGTCGCTTTCTTCGCTTTTTTGCTTGTCCGTATCCTGGCTCCTTCTCAATACGGTGTTTTAAGCGTCTTGCTTGGGATCGCCTATGTTCTTGCTAATATTTTAGATTTTGGTACGACTGCAAGTATTTATTCATATCTTCCGGTTATGATCGAAAAAAAACACAAAAACATTTATGTTTTTTTAAAGACGATCTTTTTTTATCAAACTGGTTTTTCTATAGCAATAATCACATTGCTTTTCATTTTTTTTCCGTATTTCGATAAAATTTTCTTTAAGACAGGTGCCCCGTGGTGGGAACTTTATGTAACGACTTTTTCAGTGCTATTTCTTGTATGGCAAAACTATGCGATGAACGCTCTTTTTGCAGCTAAAAGGTTTTTAAAGGCCAATATGTTTTTAAATCTCTCTAACCTGATAAAAACTATAATAATCTTTGCTCTTATTCCCTTAAAACTTGTCAATGTCGGTTCTATCATCTTTGTCTTTGGCGTCGTCGGACCAGTCGTATTTTTTATACTTTTGTTCTTTGAAAAAAAACATATTATTCTGAATATTTTAAGGTCTCCCGTAAAAAAGGAGGAGTTCCGCTTCGGGTATACAATTACATTTTTTATTGCTTCTCAGTTCTTTAATTTGGCTCAACGAATGGATCTTTTCTTACTGTCCTTTTTCTTATCAAAATCACCTGAGGTCGGCTACTACGGTTTGGCTCAGAAAATAATTCTGACCGTTATTGCCTCTATCGTCAGTATTACTCAGGTCCTATCTCCAAAGTTTTCCAACATTTCTACTAAAGAGGATGTCCTCAGGGAATTCAAGACGGGGTTTGTCTATCTCTTGTTGCCAACCGCTTTTTTTATTGCCTTATTTTTTACCCCAAATATTATTTTCTATTTATTTTTTACTGAAAAATTTGCCCAAACAGCTATCATTACTAAGTCCTTGACCTGGCCTTATATTATCTATACTTTTTTAAACCTCCCTGTGCTTTTTCTTTTGTACACTGTCAAAAAACCTGTTTATATATTACTTTCAAACTTAGTGATCTTTACTACCATTACATTTGGATGTTATTACCTTATTCCAAAAATGAATGTAAATGGGCCACCTTATGCCTTATCTATAGCGTTTTTTATCGGGTTGATAGTTCTATCAACAATGGCATTTATTGAATACAGGAAGCTACCTAGCAAGGTTATTTAGTAGATAATGACCACTGTTCATAAGTTACTTCACGAAAACTGACCTCTTTTTTTAATCGATAGCCATTTTTAGTTAAGAGTCCTTTGTAATCTAACCCGTGAATATCAGAGGTATATGGAATCACTATGATTTCTTTTTCTAACTCGTTAACCCGCAAACTCGTTAAATCATTGGTTGTCAAATTGCGCGAATAATATTTGACCGGATCGCTTGACGACATGATCATGTAGATGGGTTTATTGTTTGGCAGATTTTTGACCAAGCTTTTCCAATCTTCCCGATGAAATGATGGGTTTAGTAGATAGACAAGACAAAGTGTAATAAAACCAATTGATAAGATCCAACCATGTCGGTTTGATCTTCCCAATAACAAACTCATCAATACGATCAAATAAATAAACCTAAAGTATTGCAGCATCGGAGTAAAGAAAGATAATACGAATCCCAAGGCCAATGGAAAAATAAATAAGAAAAATAATTGTTTGTTTTTGAGGCCGCCGGTTAAAGCTTTTTTAAAAACCCATGCTGTCCAAATCCCTGACACGATCCAGTAGATCATTTTTGGATAAAAACTGATCCGACCAATTGAAAATTTTATCGGGATCAATAATAAATTTTTTATATTAACTTTTCCCAAAACCATGGACCAGTTGGATACGCTAGATAGCGCAATTTTTGAATAAATAAACTGATGGTAAAGTAGGGGAGAGATGACTAAAATAACTGGTATGAAATATAAAATATTCTGTATAAAAACTTTATAATTCTTCTTATATAAAAAATATAAAAATATTGTGGCAATAAAAAAGATTGATCCATAGAAAGTAAAAAATGCTAATGCAAAAAATAAATTCATCATAAAGATATCTTTGATATTTGAATTCTTTTTTTGATATTTAAAAAAATAATACAGACCACCTGTTAATAAAAATGTCGCCATCATATACATACGAGCCTCTTGAGAATAAAAGACAACCAACGGATTGAATAGAAAAAAAGCGGCCGTCCACAGCGGTTCGCCATGTCCTAAGCGAAGACGACAGATCTTAAAAATAATCCAACCAGTAAGTAGGCTGAAAATAACTGACGGCATCCTTAAAGCGACCTCAGAATACCCAAATATATTAGTCCATAGCTTCATTAACAGATAATATAGCGGGGGATGAAAGTCTGTCGGTGAAAATTTACTTACGATCTCTGTGAATCCATAGGTCATGACGACTTTAGCAGTTACCGCCTCATCTAGCCAAAGGGATTGGTTAAGGGCGATCAAGCGGATAAGAAATGCAAAGAAAAAAACAAGGAAGATTTTTTTATTCATTTAGTATAATTATACAAAAGCGGGATTAGTTCATCGGTAGAATATCTGCTTTCCAAGCAGAGGGGACGGGTTCGATTCCCGTATCCCGCTCATTTTTCCCACCCCTGAGGATGATCTTTGTACCAGAGAATGAGAGATCTGATCGAATCTTCTATCGTCTTGGTTGGCTTCCAGCCTAATACTTTTTCTGCCTTTGATATATCAGCAATTTTTTTAGCATCATCACCTTGTCTCGTGTTGGCTTTTTCAATCGGGAGATCGACGCCCGTCAATTTTTTTACTTGACTTACAACTTCAAGGACTGAGCTGCCCGTTCCGGTCCCCAAATTTATTATTTCGCTTTTTTTATTTTTAATAAGATATTCCAAAGCTTTTAAATGAGCTAAGTTAAGGTCGACTACGTCGACATAGTCGCGGATAGGTGTCTTGTCAGGAGTATCCACTTCTGGACTGGTTAGAAAAAATTTCTCGATCCCTAAGGCTCCACGAACTGCATTTTGCACTAAAAGTGAGGAAGGTTTTTTGGAATCTCCGATCGACCCATCTTCAGATGCTCCGCAAACATTAAAATATCGGAGGATCATGTAATTAAAACCTTTTAGTTTTCCATACCACTGAATGACCTCTTCGGCCATTTTTTTCGAAGCGCCATACGGAGTTGTTGGGTTAAGGCGGTGATTCTCATCGATAGGATAATATTCAGCCTCACCGTAAATTGCACAGGTAGATGAAAAAACAATATTTTTTACTTCGTATTTATTCATGAGGGAAAGCAGGATTGAGGTGTTGCCGACATTATTAATGAAATATTTTCCCGGTTTTTTCATTGATTCGTCAACTAGGCAGGAAGCAGCATAGTGAATAACTGCGTCAAATGGAGATTTGGACGATTCCTTTTCAAATATTGGAGACAGATCGGTTGTTAAGTCACCTTCATAAAAACGAAATTTATCGCCGTATTTTTTTACAAAAAATTCAAGCGGCTCACGATATCCTGTCGTAAAATTATCTATCCCCACAACTTCATGGCCTGATTTCAAGAATAGATCGGTCGCAACCGAGCCGATATAACCTCCAGCCCCAGTAATTAAAATTTTAGACATACTTTATTCTATAAATCCAAAGCCTAAAGATCAAATGACAAATGAAATCCAAAGTTCAAAGCTAGATAATTTGGATTTTAGATTTTGTCATTTGGATTTCAACCTGTGGAATGGGTGCCAGTGGACTCTTCCTTCTGCAAAATAAATTCCTCCAAAAATTAAAATTCCTCCCAAGACATAAAATAGATTTGGGTACTCATGAAGCAGGGGAGCAGCGACAACAATTGCAGCTAACGGATCAATATAAGTAAAAATCCCTACATCCTGGGCCTTAAGCTTTGAGACTCCATAGTAAAATAAGAAGTAAGCTAAGGCAGATGAAAAGAGCACACCAAATATTATTCCTGTCCAACCAGCAGTGTTTAGAAAAGAAATATCCCAATTTGCAAATTCTTTTGGTATAAATGGCAAAAAAGTCAAGCTGCCGAATAAAAAAGTGATCGCTGAAACCTGAATGGCATTTATTTTTTTTAGAATATTTCTTCCAAAAATAGTTTGCAGAACATTCCCAAAAGTTGCGATTAAAATAAATAGATTCCCTTCAATTTCCCCAAGAACAAGTTTTTTTCCATCTAAGATCAGCGGGGATAGAATTATCAACAATACTCCAGCTAACGCGATGATCATACCTGCGAATACTTTTGATTTTGGTTTTTCACGCAAAAATAATATTGAAAGCAAATAAATAAATACCGGACCGGACGATGCAATGATTGGGACGTTGATACTTTCTGTTTTTACCACTCCTAAAAAGAAAAATGAAATATTTATTGTGATGCCAAAAAAACCAATCAAGATAATTTGAAGCCATTGCTTGCCCGTCAGCTTTTGCCATCGACTCAGAGCCATCGGTAAAAAAATTAGGCCGGCAAAAAAGAAACGTATAAATGCTAAAGTAAAAGGCGGAATATTGGTTAGCGCAAACTTAAAAATTGGACTGGCCATACCCCAGATAACGTTCGCGATGATAAGAGCGATAACTGGGTTCATAAATTAAGATCAAATATTAAAGTTCAAATATCAAAATCGAATGCAAAATTTTAAAGCTTTTAACTTTAAACTTATTTTTGATCTTTGATATTTGATTTTTTATTTAAATATACTATTAGTTCTCCAATTATTCCGGTCATAACAACTTGTATACCAACGATGACTAGAAGCATCCCTAAGAAAAGAATCGGCCTTCTGTATAACATAACCTTATATGCAATCCGTTCTACAGCGAGATAAAATAATATTAAAAAACCAATAATAAACGATATGCTCCCAAAAATTCCAAAAAAGTGAAGTGGTTTTTCAGAAAATTTAAACAAAAAATAGGCAGTCAATGTATCTAAAATTCCAACAAATATTTTGGACTTACCAAATTTTGTCTGCCCGAATTTTCGTTTGTTATTAATTACCGTGACCTCAGAAACTTTATAACCGTTTAAATAGGTGGCAAGAGGAAAAAATCGGAAATTGTTTCCATAAAAAACAAAATCCTTTAGGACTTCTTTCTTGAATGTTTTAAATCCGCAGTTAATATCGGTAAAGGGGGAGTGAAGGAATTTTCGCAAAAACCAAGAGGCTATTTTAGAGTATATTTTAACGATCATGTTTTCCTGTCGATTAGCTCTTATTCCGTTAACAAAGTCATTGCCCTCGTCAATTTTTTTTAAAAATTTACCTATATCTTTAGGGTCATCTTGCAAGTCGGCATCCATAAAGATAATTGTGTCTCCTTTTGAATTCTCAACTCCTGTTTTTAATGCCTGACCTTTTCCCATTCTTTTTCTATGACGCATCAATTTAATATTTGATCTTTGATCTTTGAACTTTGAAGTTTCTTCTGATCCATCATCAACTAATACAATTTCGTAATCCTTTTTTATTTTTTGCATTACATTGGTCAACTCATCGACCAGTATTGGGAGCGACTCTGATTCGTTATAGAATGGAATAATAATTGAGATCATATTTTTTTATAAACTTCTAGATCATTTTCTTTGTAAATCATATTATAACCTTTATCTGCTGTTAATTTTTCGTAATACTTTATTGATTGTTTTTTATCCAACCAATCATTGTAAATATCATTTCTTAAAAGGAGAACATAATCGGCATATTTGTAAGTTTCTGAAAAACGATATATTTTTATTCTTTGACTAAAATGGGGGCCTAATGATTCTGAAACCGAAACGGAGACATTTTCGTCCTTTAATTTATTTTCCCAGATCTTTACGCCATCCATTTCAGACCGATGGGCCAAGAATAACTGTAATGAAGAATCTTTTGAATAGGGGAGCAACCCTTTGTAATAGCTCATTATTAATGTAAGAGTAATTATTAGTATTGAAATTTTTTGCCCATCTAGTATCTTCCGTTTCAATATTTCTCTTACTCCAAATATTGCGCTTATAAAAACAAACGGGATAATGACAGCTGCATAATGATTATCAATTCCTCTCATTTGTGGATGATCGCTCAAGAAATTTATCATAAACTCGGGAGTTGCAATCAGTAGGTAAATTGGGGAGAACAAAGAAATAAAGCCAAGAGGTGATAGTAATAAAAACAGATATTGAAAATTTTCCTTGTTAAAAATTAAGCTGACATATATTCCTGGTTTCGTAAAAATATTGTTTATAATTTCTGTCGGCCCATCACCAAGACTTTTATATCGAGCTAGGGCAAAATGTTGTCCGCCCCTGAAATATGGAGCGATCAACCAAATTGAAGCTATGAACCAAAATATACTGACAACGATGATCAAGGTAGAAAAAAATAATTTTTTACGATCATTTTTTCTGTAAGCTGATACCGCCATCAAAAAAGCAAACGCCGATGTTGTTAGTGCGATCTCTTCTTTTGAAAATATGGCAAGTATAAAGAATATTATTGAGATCCAATATTTTTTGATCGAAAAAAAATAAAACATGAATAATAAAAAGGTGATCGCCAACATTACTGCATGAAAGCCGAAGTCGTTCGCTCTTTGAAGCGGAGGATACATTAGATAGGCAAATGCAAAAATGATCCCTAAATATTTTGATTTTAAGATTAATTTGCTCAATAGATATATCGGCAGTGCTCCTAGTCCAACGATAATTGTTTGAATTATCAATAAAGTTTGGGGTCCAGAAAATATAATATAAAAAGGAGCCAGTATGGCCATTACGATATCATTATGTATCGCCATTCTTTTAAAATTATTTATCCCCTCTGGGTTAGTAAGCTCAAGTATTCGCCCTTTAAAAGTGTTATAAACTGTCTGATCCATTATCGCCAGGTCATAATAATTTGAATGAAGGCTGTTATGTCGAATAAGATGTAAGTATGAAAAAAAACTAATAAAAAGAATTATTAAAAAAGCGAGGACGAAACTAAATTTATTTCTGAATATAAAATTAATTATTTTTTTCATTATCGGTATTCTACAATATCCATCCTAAAAAATCCCTGAAAAATTTTACTATTTATTTCCCGAATGAAACTTCTCATGAATTTGTTTTAATCCAAAGTTTGTTACATGGGTATATATTTGAGTGGTTGCGATATTTTTATGACCAAGCATTTCTTGGACCGATCTAAGATCGGCTCCATGCTGTAATAGATCTGTAGCATATGAGTGTCGTAAAATATGCGGGCCAATTCGAAGGGTGATCCCAGCTTTTTTTCGATATTTATCGATCATCCTCTCGATCGAACGGGCAGAAAGCCTCAACCTCTCATCGGTCAATCCTTCTTCTCCCTTAGGACCAGAGTAGCGGATAAAAAGAGGACGGTATGGATCGGATCTTTTTGTTAAATATAGACCAAGCCATTCTTTGGCGTGTTTTGATAAAAATACGACTCGGCCCTTTCCACCTTTCCCAATTACACCAAATTCTCCTGACTGAATATTTGCCTGTTCGCGATTGAGGGCAACTAGTTCAGAAACTCTGAGGCCAGTTGAAAAAAGAACCTCTAAAATTGTTCTGTCACGGAGCCCAATTTCATCTTTTGGATTAACAATTTCAAATAATCTTTTTAATTCTTCCGGTGATAAAAATTTTATTATTCGATCGCGGTTTTTTCCGAGCTCAACCATATCCGGAGAGAGCGATTTGACGCGCTGACGAACGAGGTAGCGGAGGAAGCTCCTGAGTGCTACTAGGAAGTAATTCTGAGTTTGGCGCTTCAGAGCACCCTTATCTGGATTCTTATATTCATGTGAAAGATATAGTCGGAAGTTTCTGACAATATTATCGTCAATTTTTTCAACCGGAAAATCCTCGATTTTTTGGCTTAAAAATAGCCACTTCTGGAAAAAATTTAAATAGTAGCTATACATCTTTACTGTCTTTAAAGAAAGGTTTTTATCTAATTCGCAGTATTCTAAGAAACGCAATATAGCTTCCTTTATTCCCATGGAATAATATTAAACGACGCCTGGAAGTTTATCAAGCCACAAATATATAAATGTTATTTCAGACGAAAGATCCATCTTGCTAGAGGTGTTGAACCAACCGCAGATCCAATAGCGACACCCGTTCCTATTTCCATCATCGTATTTGATACTTGAGGGGTCACTACATTTGGAAGAGCTAATCCTAGCAGAGCGATGGTAAAGCCGCCCAAAATAAGCGCTAGTGTAAGTTTTTCTTCATAAGCAGATATGACACCCGCCCCGCCAGAAATTCCAAACAACAAAAGATTATGAGGGTTTACAACGTTTTGACTTAAAAGTTTATTTGTTGCGTCAGCTAAAGTTGGTATATATTTTTGTATCACCTCTGAATAATACAACAGGCATGCCGTATCTTCAACGTTAAAACTCGATGAACACTACAATTAATTATTTAATGTCTTTGCACAGATCGTACATGTATTCAAAGTGCATTGGGTCGATTCTCGATCCAAAGACAGATTTATATCGTCCGCCCCAACGAAATCCGTAAGATTCAAAGATATCAACTATTTCCATCGGTATAGTGAAGGTGGAACATCCATTGCAGTTTTCGTCCCAGTTTATATCCACGGCAATTCCGAATGAATGAGCTGAAAGGACACAACCACTGCTGCAAAGATCGTTTCTATCCGAAGTTGATGCATTTACATTACAACGAAAAACATATGCGCCGATCGTATTGATCTTATATTTTTTAGCTACACTATTCTTGCTTAATTCATCAGCCACCGCTTTGAAAGCCGGATACGCTTTTTTACTAACCGATATACTTTTCCCCAAAATTGAAACTGACGTTAAATTGGAACTGACATAAGATTGAACTTTTGAATAACAACTCGCCGGACTTATCCCATTGGCGTAAACTTCAATAAATTTATCCGCGTTATAACATTTGTAGGCCAGACTTGGGTTGTAATATGGTTGGTCAAGTGGATTGGCTATTTTTAGAGGGTTTGCTGTAGCTGGTTCTTCTGTCGGCTCTGGTATTGAGGTCGGGGTTGGAGAAGGCTTCTTTTTAACGGTTGGAATAATCGTTGGTAGCCTATTATAAATAGTGGGGGTTGCACTGACTAAAATTATTTCTGTTGGCGTTGGCTCTGCTGGTGTTTCTGTTGGGATTGGAGTCAGAGTTAGTGTTGGAGAGGGGATAATGGTCGGAGTTATTGCTTGGGTTTGAACGTTGGTTTGAACATCGGCATCTATTTTAAAATCTACTGCCGGCACATCGGAGAATACTTGGTCATAATTAATTTTTTTCGGAGACATTTTATAGGCAAAAGTGTTTTTAAAAATCGTCAGACTATCTTTCGAATTTTTTATCATCCTGCTAATTTTTTGCTGATTTATTTTTGGTACACCAGCAAAAAAAAATGTCTTAGTAATTATTAAAGTAAGAATAAGCGAAGCGGCCAGAGAAAAAACGATTTTATATCTTTTTATTAAATCCATGTAAACAAATAATTATTTTTCCTCTATATCGACTGTGAGGATCTTGACCGGTGAAACCGGAGATGACCCTTCTCCTGATGGCTTCATTGGAGACTCAGCAATTGCGTCAACTGCTTCCATTCCAGAAGTCACCATTCCAAAAATAACATAATCTTTTGGTAAAGGATTATTAGCGTGCATAATAAAAAATTGACTACCATTTGTATTTGGTCCGGCGTTAGCCATTGCAACTGTTCCTCGTGTGTATTCACCAGCGAAAGCCTCGTCGTCAAATTTATATCCAGGTCCACCGGTTCCATCACCCTTTGGATCACCACCCTGGATCATAAATCCATTGATCACTCTATGAAATACTGTCTTGTTATAGAATTTTTTTTTGGCTAAGGTCACAAAGTTGTTGACTGTAATTGGAGTATCTTTTGCAGCTAATTCTATAGTGATACCTCCTTTTTCTGTATGAAGAATCGCCGAATATTTTTTACTTTTATCTATCGACATCTTTGGAGCTTTCATATTATTAATTTCGTTCAAGACAGGCTGTTCTTGCGTTTCCGTTTGAGCGACCTGACTTTGAAAATTTTTAACAACCGAAAATCCTACAAAACCAATTAGCACAACCACAAGAAAAACTATTAACGAGTACTTAATATTCATAAAGTTTAAATAGTATAATTAAAATCTTTTCCTATGTCAAAACAAAGCCGACCTCAATACCTAGTCTCTACCGATTCCATCGGATTTTTAGGGACGTCTTCACAATTTATTTATCTTTGGCGGGAATATTTTGATAGTAAAACTATAGATGGTGTAGAGGTGATCGCATTCAAACCCTTAAGCCGCCTACAAAAATTGCTAGAAACTTTAAAAAGTGTTAACGTCCCCGTTTTGTCTTTTCATGGTAAAACCGGCGGTGAAAATCAACTCGGGCTCCTGGGAAAAATAATTATGATGTTTGTTAACCAGGGGATAGTTGATTCAGAGATTCTTTTGAAAAATTTTCCTGAAATTGATTTTTTATCGCATGGCCCGCATTTTGAAGAAGAGTCAACAAGGAAAATCGTTTTTAAATATCAACCTAGAAATATTTGGATCGAAAATCATTTGTGTGGCAGAAGGGGAGTAGAAGATGCCATCAAACAAATAAATTTTTATAGAACAAATAAGATTAACGCCAATGGAATGCTGGATATCTACCATTATGTGGCAGATCTGGGAGAAACCTTACAAGCAAATTGGACAAATACGGTCAATGAATTACTTCAGTATTTTTTACTTAAAGATAAAAATGGCAGACAGTTTTTTACCGGTATTCATTTTCCCATTGGCAGCAGATTAGACGATTCTTTACCGATCGATACTATGACAGATGAAATGCTTGAACTATTTGCCCAAAAAATTATTCCGTATGTTGAAAGGGTAGTTTTTGAAAATCAACAAGCAAACGTTGGATTATTTTTTTCAACTAATGAAATGTTAAAAGAACAAAAAAAAAGAAATGCCAGAATTATTGAGCGTTTTAAAAAAACTGGCATTATCAAATAATCACTCACTTAACTGAATGACCGCCAAACTGTTCACGCAAAGCCGAGACAACTTGACCGGTGTAGTCTTTTTTATCATGGGAGTTTTTCCTAAATAATAAGGCGTCGTTAATAATCTTTACTTCTTGACCAAATGCTTCGGCTGTTTTAACCGTCCATTCTCCTTCACCGGAATGTGCAACGATTCCTGACACTCCGTTTAAATTTTCTCCGTGAAAGATAAAGGCTTTCTCCAGCCACCCGATCAACTTTGACTCGATAACACTGCCATGATTATAGATCTGGGCAATTCTTGTTAGATCCAAATGATAGTTAGTTTTTTTAAGAACATTAAACCCTTCAGCAATTGATTGCATTATTCCGTATTCAATTCCATTATGGACCATTTTCACAAAATGACCGGCTCCTGTTCCTTCAAAAAATTGATAGCCGTTATTAGTTGAGAGATCATAAAATAATTGCTCGTATGCTTTAAAAATTTCCTGGCGACCACCGATCATTAAACATGCACCTAGTCTGGCTCCTTGAGGACCGCCCGATATACCAACGTCGACATACTTAATTCCCTTACTTTTTAATTTCTCAGCTCTTTTTATCGTGTCTTGAAAATAAGAATTACCCCCGTCAATTATCACATCATCTTTTTCTAATAGATCAATTAGTCCGTCTTTTTCAAAAATTATTTTATCAATGACAGGACCGGCAGGCAATGAAAGAAGCAATAAGCGCGGTTTTGAAAGTGAGGTGATCAATTCTTTTAAAGAAAACGCTCCTTTTAATCCTTCCAGCTCTAGAAGTTTTGTGTCTTCAGGCGATCTATTGTATCCAATCACATCCCAATTTTTATCAATTAATCGGCGACTGATATTAGCTCCCATTTTTCCCAATCCTAAAATACCAATTTGTTTTTTTATCTTCGGAAATAAAAATCCCTCCTCAATACTTTTATCAATAAATTGGCTGTCGACAATCGGGCCGGTAGAACCTTTTTTATAAAATTTTAATGGAACATCTGTTTCCCACTCCTGAGTTATCCTATCAATGAACTTCCACATAGCGACCACCTCGTCACTTCTAACAAACAAGGTCTGATCGCCTTTAATGGCGTCTAATAATAATTTTTCGTATTCCTCAACATACTGAGCTTTTTCACCTTTTTTCCTGAGCAAATATTTAAACTGACTATTTTTAATTTCCAAATTAAGTCCTGGTTTCTTTGAAAACAGATCTATGAATACACCTTCGTCGGGCTCTAATTGGAAGATCACTTTGTTTTTCAAACTGTGGTCGGAACCTGTCGGACAAAAACAAGGATTCGGATGTTTAAACGTAACAACTATTTCTTTTCTTTGCTCTTTGAGTTTTTTTCCACTCTCTAAAATAAAGGGGACACCTTTCCATCGGGGGTGATTTAAAAATAATTTGATCTTGAAATAGGTCTCTGTATTTGAAGATCTATTTACGCCTTCAATTTTTCGATAATCTTTATATTGAGCTCTGTATGTATTTTTTATAATTTCTGTTCTATCGATAGTCTGCAAGGTATTTAAAATTTCCACCCGTTTATTTCTAATTGCTTCCGAATAAAATCCTCCCGGATTGTCCATCGTCATTAAGGCAACCATCTGCAAAAGATGGTTTTGTCCAACGTCTCTTAAAGCGCCTAAACCATCGTAGAAAACTCCTCGTTTTTCAACCCCCAACCTTTCCCATAAACGAATCTGAACTTTTTCTATGTATTTATTGCTCCAAGAACTATCGAAAAGTGCGTTGGAAAATCTAAAGTTTAAAATATTCTGCATGTTTTCTTTAGCCAAATAATGATCGATTCGATAAATCTGCTCTTCTTTAAAGAGCTTACTTAATAAAATTTCTAACCTGTTGGCGGTCCGTGAGTCATGACCAAAAGGTTTTTCTATAAGTACTCGAGTAAATCCTTCTTCAGGAGAACAGGGTTTAGTTAAACCAGAATCATGAAGATTACTTAATATAGTTTCATAAAACTGGGGTGGAGCGGCAATATAAAAAAGTTTGTTACTACAGACATTCCACTTATCATCAAAATAACCTAGCTTTGTTGCAAGCTGCTTATATTCACTTAAAAAATCGAACCGACCTTGATGATAGGTCCATAGATTGATAAAAGCGTCGATTTGTTCTTTAGAGACAATTTGTTTTTTATGATGATCTGCTAAAATTTTCCGTAACGATTGTTTAAATTCATCATCAGACCAATCGCGTCTCGATAAACCAATAATTTTAAATAACTTAGGAGTCCTTCCAGATTTATAAAGATTAAATAAGGCCGGAACAATTTTTTTATGCATCAGATCTCCTGTCGCGCCGAGAACGACGAGCATTGTCGGTATATTGTACTTATTAAACATATTCATATTTTAATAATAAAGTTCCTGTCTTATTTATTTTCTTAATGGTGATTAATCTAAATGATTTATTTAACAACTGTCCTTCAACAATATTTTTTCCTATCCCAAAAATTTTTGGTTCAATCGTTAAGTATAGCTCATTCACTAAATTATTTTTCAAAAACAAACCATTTATTGTTGCGCCACCTACCAGTAATATTTTTTTATAACCTAAATCGGACAAGCGTTTTATTAATTTTTTTGGGTTCTCATCTGAAAATTCCAACTGACCTGGGACTGATCGTTTTAAATATTTTCTAGGATTATGTGTTAAAACTATTCTTAGCTTTCCTTTTTCTAATTTAATTACTGAGCTAGATGCTTCATAAGTCAATCTGCCCATAACTATTAGATTGTATTTTTTGATCAAGGAAAAGAAATGTTTTTGATCTTCAGGTGATGACCAAGAATATACATTTTTGTTATTGCCTTGAGTGGTTTTACCATCAATCGACGAAAGCATAACCATCGTTACTTTCATTTCTTTGTTTCTTTTTTAAACCATCTAACACCAAGATATACAAAAGGTGTCTCTATTACCGACATAAAACACTTCATAAACCAATAGGGAAGAATTATGCTTATTAGAAAATTATAATTTTCTACAAAAGGTTTATCAAAAGCATAAAATGCCAAAACCATAAAAACTACTGTGTCGATAAATAGGGAAATAATATTGGAAACATTATTTCTTAGCCATAAAGCTTTCTTACCAAGACTTTTTCTTATCCTCACGAAAATAGCCAGATCAAGCATATCCGAAATCGCAAAGGCAAGTAAACTGGCAATGGAAATTCTAGCCGTTTGTTTGAAAATCAAATCATACGCAGGTTCACTTTTTAGATAACGAGTTGAAGGCGGAAGAGATGTAAAGAAAAGCGAAATAAGAGAAAGTAAAAACACCATAACAATGCTTGATCTAATAATACTGCGTGTGCGTTCAGGTCCAAATACTTCCGTGATAATATCGTTGATAGAATAAATTATTGGCAAAACAAAAATGGCCGTGCTGGCATTAAGATTGAAAGCTCCAATTGATAAAATTGGAAAAGTTTTTGTCCCCATTAATTCTGAAACAATAGTACAAAAAACGTACAAGGCAATAAGAAAATCTAACTTTTGGATTGCAAACCATGATTTAACTTTTTTAAGCATAATAATTTTATAAATTAATAATTAAGTAAAAAGAAAGGGTGGAAAAATATTTGGGGAGAATAATTGTTAAGAACGTCAACTCTTATATTCATTGTAGTAATGAATTCATAGTAAAAACATTTTAAAGGATTAAAAACAAATGTCAATCGTAGATACTTTTGTAAATTATTCTTTCCATTTTAACCATTTTTCTTCTACTTCTTTTTCCAAATCTATTTTATAAAATTTTGCTAATAATAAAACATGGCTGAAAACATCGGCGACTTCTTTATGAAAATTATCTTTTATTTCTTCTGGCGTTTTGCCTTTATGACGTCCCTGTTTGATCATCATTAAATATGATTGAATAAGTTCTCCCATTTCTTCCTGAAGTTTGAGAACAAACCAATTGCCATCACGGTCAATATCAAACCTCTTTGAATATATCTTTGAAACCTCTTCAACTTCCTTTGACAGATCTTTGATGTTCATGGGAAGATTATATCAAAGTTCAAAAATCAAATATCAAAAACTAATTAAAAATTAAAAGTCCTTTGTTTGTCATCCCCGTGAAGACGGGGATCCAGGGACGCTTGGATTCCCTCCTTCGAGGGAATGACGTCACACCCAGTTTATTGTTTCTATATCGTGCTCTCTTAAATATTCATTACATCTACTAAAATGATGGTTTCCAAAAAATAGATGGACTGAATATGGAGATGGATGCCCTGAAACTAAAACTAAATTTTTTTTTCGATCAATGACCTCTCCTTTTGTCTGAGCATATTTTCCCCACAATAGATAAACAATATTTTCACGATTATCATTAAGCGATTTTATTACTGCATCAGTAAACTTTTCCCAACCTTTTTCTTTATGAGAGGCAGGATTATTGGCGGCAACCGTTAATACACTGTTCAACATCAGAACTCCTTGTTTTGCCCAGCGGGATAAATCTCCGGAAGGTAGGGGAATAATCCCCAAATCACTTGCTATTTCTTTATAGATATTTTTGAGTGATGGGGGAAGGGTAATCCCGTCATTAACGGCAAAAGATAAACCGTTTGCCTGGCGCTCTCCATGATAGGGGTCCTGTCCAACAATAACAACTTTTACCTTATCCAGAGGACAAAGATCAAAGGCGCGAAAAATATTTTTTGCTGGTGGATATACTTTTCCTGACAAGTACTGTTGACGAACAAATTCTGTCAGATCACCCCAATAGCTTTTCTTAAACTCAGGCTTTAAAACTGCTTTCCACTCCTCGTTAATTTTTACATCTTTCATAGCAATTCTTATAATCCTGTCTTTCCAATTTTTTTGTGAAAATCTGTAAATTCAGGACAACTTCCGTCGTCATCGCCGTCATAATAATCAGTAGTCAGCTCTTCACCTTTTTTAATATCTTTTATTGTCTTAAAAATCATCATAAGCTTTTTTATGTCCCTGTAATATTTTACGTTATTATTTTTTGAATGATTAAAAATTCCCCCATATCCCAAGACAAGGCAATGGTATTTTTCATTCCAAATAAAATAGTAGCTTGAAAACTTTGTTTTTTCCAAAAAATCTTCGTACTTTACTTCAATCAAAATTACCGGACATCTTTCTATTACAGTATTTTTTTTAATATCTCGAGACGCAATAATTCCTCTAATTTTTAAAGTAGGGGATATTCCCATCCTAAATGGCAGGTCAATATTATTTTTTAACATAATCAGATTCATATTCTACTAATTTTTTTGAAATATATCCACCTGGAGAGGTATACCAAATATCAAGGATAATTTTTCAGTATTCCTTCAGAATAGAGTATTAAAAATATACTAAGTGTAAATCAGGGTAATACACTTGCAACAAAAAAGTAATCTTAATAAACAAAAACAATCAAATATAAAATATTTGTTTAGAGTACTAACTTTTTTTACTCAGAGCACAACTCACCAGCTCTGAGTTTTTTTATGACTAATCAAATTAGATTGTTGTTAATATATTCTAGGGCCTCAATCATACCACCGTCACCAACCTTAGGAACGATCAAACCGGCAATTTCCTTTAGCTCTTTTGGGGCATTTGCCATTGCGATGCCAAATCCACAGGCAGTAAAAAGTGGATAATCATTGTGTCCATCACCAATAGCAACCACCTCGCTGGGCGAAAGACCGCGTATTTTAATAAACTCAAGAACTCCTGTATGTTTTGTCGCTTTTTCGGAAGTAATGTCAGATCCAAAGAAATTAGAATATTCAAGATTATGAATGGAAATGTCGGGACAAATGTTCTGCAAATTTTTTTTGTGAAAATTTAGTTGTGCTTCAGATAGTTTGTTTGCCTTTGCATAAATAACCATCTTGAGAATAGGTTCGTTATTTTTATATTTGCCAACGGCCTGATTTATAATATCCGGATAATGTAAGCTGCCTTTTACTTTTTCTGAAACATATACTGAGTTTTTTGTTTCCATAGAAAAAATAATTTTTTGAGCTTGAAAGTAATTGGTGATCTTTTCAACCGACTCACTTAAGATTGACTGAAGAAGCAGGATTTTGTTATTTACCGAATCGAGGATCATTGCTCCTCCATGAAGTATGTGGATGCCCTTGATCCCTAATTCATTTTCAACTTTTCTAATCGAACTGTAATAGGCGCGGCCGGTTGCCAGAGAAAAACTAACATTTTTATTTTGAATTTTTTTTATTAAGTTTTTTACTTCTGGAAAAATATCTCCATTTTGATCAGCTAAAGTTCCATCATAATCGCTAAGAATTGCTTTGACTTTTTTCATTAGACTATATTATACCTCAACAATTGTTTCCTTAATTAAATCATATGAAAGATGGACGTAGGAATTTTCTAGAACCTCACATTTTACTAACTTTAATGATTTTATTTTTTTTAGATCTTCTTCGTTATGTAGTGATTCGCCGCCAATTAGTGACTGAGTGTCTTTTCCACCAATCAAACATGGAGCAATAACTATCGATACATGGTCAATCAAACCTTGTCTGATCCACGAAGAATTAATTGTTCCGCCTGACTGTATTGTAATTTTTTCTGCTCCGTATTGGGATTTCATTTTGTAAAGTAGATCGTAAAGATCAACTTTTTTTTCGTAATAAATAATTACAATATTTTTATGTTTCGATCTTAATTTAAACGCTGGATGTTCGTTATTGGTTGTTACCAGGTAGAGGACTTTCACCCATTTGGCTAAATATTCGACACCTCTTTCAGTCAAATGAGGTTTGTTATCTAAAATAATAAAACTGCAGCCCATTTTGGTCGGTTCTTTTTTTCTTGTATTAACTCCAATTTTTGCCATTACTCGTCCTGTGTTAAAAGAAAAAGGGTCGGTTGTTTTTTCTATTTCGTAGTATTGATGAAGTCCTTCTTTTACCCCGTGAATTCGTTTGAAGTCTAGATCAACATCAAGATCATCGCTATCGCCGGTTGAAATTTTACCGTCTAATGATTCGATTAAAAATAAAGTTGTCTCCGCTCGTTTTTCTTGGTTTTTCATATGAAATAAAGTTTATCAAATTAATTATTTATGAAGACATTTTTGGACAAGTTCTATTATTTCGTCATGAACTTCTTTATTTGTGGCAATAAAATATTTCGGACTGCCAAAAACCGGCAGCCTTTTATCATTTTCATCTGTACATATCCCGCCGGCATTTTCAATTAACATTTTAGCCGCAGCTCGATCCCACGGACTAGCTGCAGTAATGACCATTGCTTTTGTCATTCCTGCTGCCACCATCATCGATTGATAAACAATTGATTCAATATAGGTAACATTTATATTTTTTTCAAAAATTAGTTCAAAATATTTATTACTATTAAAATCATGATTCCAATAGGGGACACCAAAAATAAAATCACCAGGAATAAATTTACCTGGCTTAACATTAATTTTTTTCCCATTCATAAAGGAAGGCGATCCGGTCTTTGTATAAAGCAATCTTTTTATGAAAGGATCATAGGTTACGGCAACAACTGGTTCGCTATTTTTACATAAAGCTAATGAAAACATCGAGGTTGGAATGTGATGTGAAAATGGGATCGTTCCGTCTACAGGATCGCAGACCCAAATAAATTCTGCGTCATGATTTTCATGTTGATACTCTTCATCAAAAACTTCGTGTTCCGGAAATTTTTTTTTAACTTGTTCTATAACTAGTTTTGAAACGGCTAGATCGGTTTCTGTCACGGGAGTCAGATTAGATTTAGTAGTAATTGTAGAATGAAGAAAGTTTTTGGTGATTATCTCCCCGGCTTTAAGGGCTAGTTGTTTAGCAAATTCTAATTCAACTTTGTATTCAGTCATACACCCGTAATTATATAGATTTATTTATTCCTCTACAAATGTTAGGGCAGTTCCACTCAAGTTAGCACGACCAGTGCGTCCGATACGGTGAATATAATCTTCGTAAGTCTGGGGAATATCATAGTTAATTACATGAGTAACATTGGCAATATCAAGGCCTCGAGCGGCTACATCTGTTGCCACCATAATTGACACAACATCTTCTTTGAACATTCTTATTGCCTGTTGACGTTGGAATTGAGCTTTATCTCCATGGATCGAAGTAACTTTAAATCCTTTTTGGAATAAGTCTCTGGAAATTCTTTCAACACCATGTTTTGTTCGACCAAAAACCAAAACTTTTTTAAATTCTTCTTGTCTAAGAAGTGAAGAAAGTTTTTCCATTTTTGAACCGATCTTTTTATCTAATCTGACCAGATCTTGTTTTATATTGGTCAATGTTTCTTGAGTTTTAACAGAGATAGTAACAGGGTTCTTTACAAAAGAATTAATTAAAGCACTAATGGCTGGAGAGACGGTTGCTGAAAAAAATAGTGACTGTCTTTCGGCCGGTAAATAGGAAATAATTTCTTTAATATCATGAATAAATCCCATATCAAGCATTTGATCAGTTTCATCCAAAATAATCATTTTGAATAATCCTAATTTCAAAATGCCGCGATTTATAAGATCTTTAATTCTGCCTGGAGTTCCAACGACAACATGCGGATTGTGTCTTAATTGAGATATTTGTATCTGCATTGAGGACTGGCCAATACATAAAGTGCTGAAAATCGGCATATTGCCTGAGAATTTTCTTAATTCGTCCCTGGTTTGCAAAGCCAATTCGCGGGTTGGACTAATAATTAACGCCTTATATGAAAAATCTTTTAAAATATTTTCAACAAGTGGAATTAAAAAAGCAGCTGTCTTTCCAGTCCCAGTGTTGGCTATTCCAATCACATCCTTACCTTCTCGAATTGCAGGAATACCTAATGCCTGAATTGGAGTTAAGTTTATATAACCATGATGAATAATTGTTGATTTTAATGATTCTGGCAAATTAAGGCTGGAAAATAATACTTCTTTTACTGGCTGAACTGGAGCAACTTGAGTAGATTTTACATTGGCTCTACGAATAAATTCGTGAATGTTTCCACCGGTCATGTTTCGACCACGGCCACGTCCGCCACTAAAACGGGATGGACCAACTGGCCTACTAAATCTACTAAACCTGCTTGATGTCTGAAAATGCCTTGTATACATAAAAAATAAATAAAATATTAACTAGATGTAAGAGCTGAAAAGCTCTTCTAAAAATAATGAAGAAGAACTCTAAGGATTAAAAAATCAATGTTCAACAAACCTTACAATCTGGTTATGAGTATACCAGTCGTAGCTCATTTTTACAACTGACGATTCTCAAAAATGAGCTTACGAATGGTTATACTCGCAGCGATTTTAATCGCGAAGGGTATATAACAGAATATATCTATTAAGCAAATCAAGGAACAACTGTACCTAATTGGCCGCGAAGAATTTTTTTCATTTCTGAGTGTTTTTTGATTATTTCTGGAGCAACATCAGGGCCGCCCTTATGAATAATTGCTCTATTTTTTACATCCCTTTGCGCCTCAATTATTATTGAGTCTATATCCATATCTGGATTTCTTTTTGCAATTTCTATTAAAGAAATAAGAACGCTCATGTCATTTGTAATTACTCCAATTTTTGCTTCTTTTACCGGACCTCCATTTAAGGCGATTGACAAACGTGCCTCTGGAAGACCAAGCATTGCAGCGTCGTTAGTACCATCGCCGATGGTCACTAAAAATCCTCCCGCAATCAATTTGCTTCTTTTAAGAGCTAAGGCAATGGCTGCTTTTGATCGGTCACCAACAACTCCTATCTCTTCGATCATCGCGCCAATTACAGTTTTATGTCCCACCCTTTGTCTTCTAACTTCTGGGTCATAAGAAACACCCAGCTCATTTTCATAAAAAAAACCTATTCGTTCTTTAAGTAAGGGTAAATATTCACCGCCTTCATTAATGATGGCGTCACAGTCATGTAAAAAAGAATTAATCTTAGCAATCTCTGCCATATTTCCCGGCTTTTCTAATATTTCTCGAGCCTGGTCCAGAGGAAACGGAGTACCAATCACATCATTAAGTCCAATTTCTCGGCCTATTGCTTTATTTGGCTCCTCAAGAGAAGTTGTCACCCCGACCACCAAGGCTCCTTCATTTTTTAAATATTCTAGAAATTTTTCCGAACCTGGCGTACGACCATATTTCATGGCAGTCTCTTGAATATAATTCTCATCTGTGCCAGCGGCAATAAGTAGAGGCAGAGTAAAAATAATATCAGTTCCTTCTTGAGCACTTAATGGCGGGAGCCCATTTGGGTACCTATTTTCTCTTGTTCTTCGACGTGATGAAGTTGTCTCGGTATACCAATCGTAAGTTGCCCGATAGATAATACCGCCGTGCAAAATTTTTTTTGACATAACTTCAGCAACAGTATCTCCAAGTATCTGGGGCCCTTCCATATCTGTGGCAACCACTAATGAAGATCTTCGTATTTCAGGAGACGAAATAACACTAAAAATATTTCTTTGTTTCAGTTCCGGAAAATAAACAGCCTGTTCTGATAACATATTCTTCTAATTTGGAAGAATATATCATATTTATGATACAAATTCAAAGCGGGGAACTTTCTTTCCATCAACTTCAACCATTTCTTCAAACATTTTTTTTGGTCTAACCCAAAGAGTAGATAGGGGATTATTATGAAGACACTTATAGACGACAGTGTCTTCCAAAGTTTCGCTGTGCTTGGCAACACCAATTACCTGATAAAACTTTCCCTTATAGTGCTTATATTTTCCAAGTTTCATAAAAAAATCGTTAATTTATAAATTTTACATACCTGCCGAAGACGACGCATTTGGAACTGTTGTTGGCTCGTTATTTCCCTGATAGATAAAAGACCTTTGAAGGGTCACTTCATCACTTGAGGCAGAGCTTCTTATCTTTAATTGCAGGGTTTTATTTCCATTCGTTAAGTTATGCAAACAAATATTTTTATCAGAATAATCTGACCAATTACCATCATCAAGCCGGTACGACCAATTAACTGAACAATAACCCGATTGCGTGGCGATTGTCATACATACAGGGTCTTTTGTAACAACTTCATTTTCTCGAGGGGAAGCGATCGAGACTATTCCAACTTCTTTAATGCATGATGCTGGGGTTGCACTTGGGATACTTGCTGACTGTGTGGCAGTTGCGACCGGTGTTTCGCTTGGTGTATTTTGCTTTTCACCAGTAATAACAACCTGAATAGGTACTATTTTTTCACTTGTTGTCTGTTTTTGATTAGCATTTTTTTGTTGGGTCAGATTATTAAGATTGAGAATAATAACTGTGAGCATCACCGGAACTGAAAGCACGGCGGTGATGAATTCAAAATGATGTTTCTTCTCTGGAAGCTTTCTATACCATGCAACAATCCTGTCGATTATTTTTTTCATATTATTGAAATAACTGTGTCTAATTATAACATTTTTTACTTATTTCTCTAAATCCAGAACTTCGTCTATCCTTACTTGAGAAACAAAATCGGGAACGTGGGAAACGAGGATCATCATTCCTTGATAGTTGCTTAATGCCTCAGCGATCCGAGGAAGATGACGAAAGTTTATATGATTGGTTGGTTCGTCAAGAATTAGAAGTCCAGGTTTTTGTAATACCAATCGGGCAAAGGATACTAATCCTTTTTGACCTTCGGAAAGTGAACCGATACGGGAATGAATGTGTTCTTGAGTGATAAGAAATCCAGAAGCAACTGATCGAATATATTGTTCGTTTATTACTCCATCAATTTCTTTGAGAACTTTTGTAAATGATTCATAAACAGTATCATTGAAATCTAGAGTAGAGAAGTCCTGACGATAATAGCCAATACGAATTCCTGACGTGTACGAAACTCCTTTTGCGGTACGATTTGCCAATGATTCGATTAAAGTGCTTTTACCAATCCCATTTGGGCCGGTAATTAATAAGTGTTTATTTTTAACAAGAAAAATTCTCGCCGGTTTTGTAACTTCTTCATGATTTTGCATCACTGTGAACGACGATATTTTCAGTTCTTCGTTAACCAAACCTTCTTGAGTTGGGATAACAAATGAGCGGATAGTTTTATCTTCTCGGCGAACTGCTACCTTTTCACTTTCCATTTTTTCGGCTTTTTCGCGCATTTTTTTAGCGACCAACCGCATCTTTCCACCTTTGTGAGCAAAAAAATTTGAGCGGTCTTTATTTTCTTGGATCCCTCTTTCCATTTGGGCATTTTGCATTCGTTCTCGTTCAATTCGTATTGCAATTTGTTCGACGACATCATTATAATCGCCGGCATACTGTTCAATTTTCTTTGTGAAATTATCCAAATATAACACTCCTTCAGTAAAAGCATTCAAAAATTCTGCGTCATGAGAGATTACGATAACGCTTTTTTTGTAATTCATAAGAAATTCCGTTAGATGATAAATTCCCATCGAATCAAGATTGTTTGTTGGTTCATCAAGCAATAATAGATCTGGATCCTGAATAAGAGCGGAAGCCAAAAGCAACCGTGCTTGCTGCCCGCCAGAAAATGATTTGATGATTTTTTCTAAAGGAGCCTTTAAATTTACCACAGACAAAACCGTGGCTAGTCTTCGGTGTAATTCATGCATTTCGACTCCGTCTAAGTATTTTTGAAAATATTTTTCGACCGTTAACGCCATGTCTGATGGAGCAATAACCTGATGAGCCGTTGCTACAACTAGACGCTTATCAACAGAAATCGTACCTGAGGTTGGTTTTATTTTTCCGGTGATCAATTTAAAAAGAGTGCTTTTGCCGGCGCCGTTTTGGCCCATCAAAGCAACCTTCATGCCTTTTCGCACTGAAAAACTAACTTCATCGATAATTGTTTTGTCCCACCCGAAGTCAAAGGAGACTTGAGAGAACTTGATAATCGTTTCCAAAGGAGATCATTTTACCACAAATTCGACTCTATTTTTGCATTGCCTGTCCTTTTAATTCTTTTGGCATTTTCTCGATTGCATAACGAAGGGCTGTTCGCGGCATTGTTTTTTTATTTTTCATCACGTATTTAAATACTTGATCCTGGTGGGCTTCGCTAGCTGCTTTAAGCATCCAGCCATATCCTTTTTGTACTAAATCATCATTATCTGTCAATAAAATATCTGCTATGTCAAAAATATCTTTCAAAAACTTTCCGTGTCTGGCTGGGATAATAAGAGTGACTGCTGCCGCTCGACGCACCCAACGATTCTCGGATTTAGCCCAAGATTTTAAGTCAGATATATATTTCGGAAACATTTCAATAAACTCTCCAACCGTGTGATTACAAAAAGTATCGCACGAAGCCCAATTATCAATATATTTGTTTACCCAATTTTCAAATGTTTTGAAATCTTTTTCCTCAAAATTTTTATGAACATTATATGACCAATTACAAGCTATAAATGATTCTTCCATGTATCCGGATTTCCACAAATGCTCACAAAGAGAAAATATTTCTGCCTTGCTCTTTTGTTCGATTTTCTTGAAATTTTCTTTCCCAATTTTACCTACAACTGCTGTTTTAACTCCATAAAGTTTGACTGTTTCTTTAAAAAAACGCAATCCACTTAGCTTGGTTTTTTCATCAGCATTCTGTCTCAACTCGACCTGGATTTTTTCTATAAGATTACTCATACCTTAGCAACAGTTACGACATAATTTTTACCGTATTTTTGAGCACATTTAGGACAAGTGGTGTACCACATATACATTTTTTTTATGTTCATTTTTTTACTTTTGGCAAAACTTTCAAAATCTTTGCACCAAACTCCGGTATCTTTAAAATTTCCCTCATATACTTTGGTTAAAAACTTTCCACTTAAAGCAACATTTTTTGCCCCAGGTATTTCCTTATCGACGGCAAGATATAGATCCATATTCCACATTGAAGTATGGTCAGATAAACAAAGCCCATCTTGCATAATTGTTCCAACTTTCTCGATCTTATTAACCATCCGAGTTATTACTGCCCCAAAATTAATCGGCATATAAAAAATAGTGAAGACTTTATCTTTGATAAATTTTTTATTTTTCCATTTTAATATTTTTTTATCCCAAGGAACGGGATTAAACTTAGGACAACATACCGGATCATTTTTCTTATCCATATTTATTAATAAAATTATAATTAGCTTCCCTACGGGATATTTTAGCAAATTTTATGGAGTTGGTGTAGGAGTGAGGGTTGGAGTTAAAGTCAGACTTGGAGTTGGACTAGGTGTGGTGGTTAATTGGGTTGTTGGAGTTGGAGTTTGGCTTCCAGTAGGTGTTACTGTCGCAAATATTTTACCCCCTGTAACAATGACAACGTCAAATTCATTTTCTTTATCAAGGTTTGATGATTTGACTGTTGTTTCACTAAAGGTTGGTTTTAACACATCTCTTATGTCATTTGCAATTTCTTCAAAGTTTGTTTTCACTGCAATAGAAGTAGTGGTATTGTCAAAATTCTCTGCATTGCCGGTTTTAATATTATCGGCGCTGTATCCTGCCTCTTTAAGAGCTTTTACAACTTCTCCCGCCTGACCAGGTGTGCCCGTCCCATTTACCACTTGGATTTTTACAGTTAATTTATCTATTTTTGGTTTTTCGGTAGGAGTTGGGACAGCTTGAGTGATAACTACTTCTTTTGTTTCTTCAGTTTTTTTTGGCTGTCTGGTAATCAAGATTGTACCAATAACTGCGATCAAAAGAACAACTACAACAATTACTACTGGTGATATTTTGCTGCTTTTCTGTGGTGGGTTTGGATATGAATTTATAGTTGGTTCCATTTGATTACAAGTTCATTATAAACCCTAATTTAAATACGTCAACCCCCAAAATAAATCATTCTTTTACTTCCCGTTCGACGGCAATCGTACATTCAGTAATGAGAGCTGCTAGAGCACCGACGGCAGCCAATATTGGAGTGAGAACAGCGCCAATGACGCCGACTGTCAGAGGGATATCAAGGATAATTCGGCCGTTTTTTTCTTTAATGGTAATTCTTCGGACATTACCTTCATTTATCAATTCTTTAAACTTCTTCAACAACCCCTCACCACTTACTTTAAAAGATTCTTCGCTTTTTGTTTTTGCCATGTATATTTTTAAATAGTAATAAAGAAATTATAACAAAGCTTGATGTATCGATACATCAAAATATTTATAATATTCAAAGTTAGTTATTTTAGACTTTGATGGCGTGATATAATTTCCTATTAATTTAGAGTGGAGGAGAGGTGGCAGAGTGGCCGAATGCGTACGCTTGGAAAGCGTATGTGACAGAAATGTTACCGGGGGTTCGAATCCCCCCCTCTCCGCACAGACTTGTAAGTTATAATCGATGATTATGCAAGGTCCAAAACCAGACGAAAAATATCCAATGAAAGGATTTCCCCAGGTAGTATTTCTTAAAAACTTTATCACTAAGCCAAATATTATTGTTGGCGATTATTCTTATTACGACGACCTTGATAAACCCGAAGATTTTGAAAATAAAAATGTTCTTTATCATTATCCATTTATGGGAGATAAGCTCATCATCGGCAAATTTTGCGCAATTGCAACCGAAGCAAAATTCATTATGAACGGAGCGAATCATAAAATATCAGGATTATCGACTTATCCATTTTCTATTTTCCGCAATGGTTGGGAAAAGGTAATCCCCAAACAAGGTGAGCTACCATATAAGGGAGATACCGTTGTCGGAAATGATGTGTGGATTGGATATGATGCAACAATCATGCCGGGCATTCATATTGGAGATGGCGCAATAATCGCCGCCAAGTCTGTCGTCACCAAAGACGTTTCTCCGTATACTATCGTCGGAGGTAATCCGGCACAGGAAATCAGAAAAAGATTTGATGAAGATACAACAAAAAAATTATTAGATATTAAATGGTGGAGTTGGAATATTAAAAATATTACCGATAATTTATCTGTAATAACAGGAAATAATATTAAAGAATTGTTGAAAATTTAATTGGACTATAAGGACTAAGTTGTTCCAAATCCGAGTGCACCGCCAAAATTAGTATGCAAAAAAAATTTAAGAAGAAAAAAATGTCTAAGTTACATGTGTTTTTTGCAGTCACATTCATAATATTTTTCCTTGGTATTCTTTGGTTTTTGGGACCACTATTTATTGAAGGATATTGTCAAAATCAAGCCAAAAAAATTGTTGGAAATCAATGGAACAAAATATATGAAGCAGAGGGATACGAAAAAAAATACGTAAAAGAAATTTTTTGGGGATTCAGGGAAGAGTTAAAATGCGAACGTAAATTTGGATTAGGACAAAATGTTATGCCGAATTTTAAATCTTTATTAAAGAAATTAATAAATTGAATAAAATCCCAAAAGAATAAATAACAATTACAGATACTAATAAAAAGAATATTATGGTTAAAATTATCTGTAGTGTTCTTTCTTTTGTAGATTTTTTCTTCTTTTTTAAATCCTTGTTTAATTTCTCGAGTAAGGATAAAATATAATACATAAAGATCATTATATGATAAATATTTTTCAAAATGCCGACGCATCTTTAGTAAAAAAATCTGCAAGCCAATGCTTAGAAAAAATTCTAATCGAAAACTCAGGAAAAAAAATCTTACTTTTACTTTCAGGCGGCTCAGCACTTTCCCTACTTTCATTTAATACAAAATGTTTGGGTAACCATTTAACTATTGGAGTATTAGATGAAAGGTATAGTACTGATCCAAAGATCAACAACTTCCAACAATTATCTGCAACTCCTTTTTTTACCGAGGCGGAAAAAAGAGGATGTAAATTTATGGTGACAAAAGTCAAAGACAATGAATCGATTCAGGATCTTGCGCTGAGATTTGAAAAAGAACTAAGGCTTTGGAAAAAAAATAATCCGAAAGGCTTGGTCATCATTACGCAGGGAATGGGCCCAGACGGTCATACATCAGGAATCATGCCGTATCCTGAAAATAAAAACTTATTCGATAAACAATTTGAAAATAATGATAAATGGGTGGTTGGATATGATGCGGTCAATAAAAATCAATATCCATTAAGAGTTACAATTACCATTCCCTTTTTAAAATTAGTTGATATTTCCATCATATATATCTCCGGAAAAGAAAAGGCTGGAGTTCTCAATAAAATTTTATCTGAAAAAATTCCTCAAAATATTTTTCCCATAACGATTATCAAGGAAATGAAAAAAACATTTTTATTCACCGATATTACGATCAGTCAAGATCATGCCATTAAGAAAAATAAAGTTGAAAAGTAAGAGGGTTATAGTAATATTAATAATATGGATCAACTTAAAACTTTTTTCTACTCTTTAAAAAAATCTCTTTTTGAACCAAATTATTATAAAGACATTGCTAAAGCGGGATTTGGATCTTCTTTTAGATATCTGTGGTTTTTGCTTTTTATTCTTGTTTTTATAAAAAGTTTTGTTCTTGGTGGATTATATTTGAAAAACCGACCTCGAATTCAACCCGAAGTAAATAAATTAACTGTTTATGCTGAAAATCTATATCCAAAAGAGCTTGAGTTAACTGTCAAAAAGGGACAACTCTTAACAAACGTTAAGGAACCATATTTCTTCGATTTTGAAAAAAAACAATTACAGTCAGGTCAAAAGCACTTTTTGATCATTGATACTAAAGGGTCTATTGAAAATTATCCAAATTATAATTCATATGTACTGGCAACCAAAAATGCTGTTGTTTACCCATCAAAATCAGAAAATAATCGGATAGGGGAGACTTCAGTATTTTATTTTCGAGATCTAAAAAAAGACTTTACTTTAAATAAAAAAATTTACGGTAACTTTCTAAATATCGTCCGACCTTACACTTATAAAGCAACTTTAATTGTCGATTATGCTTTCTTAATATTTTTATTCTTATTTCTCGTTTTTGGCTCCTTGTTTTGGTCCGGTTCTGTAATGTTTGGACTTTTATTTCTAACTTTTTTTGTTTGGATTGTAAACTTAATATTTAAAAAACAAAATAGCTATGGATCTTTATTTAAAATGGGTATGCACGCGGTATCTTGGTCAATACTAACAAGTGAAGTTCTTGGCTATGTAAAATCTCCTTTCCCAAATTTTTATTCGATAATATTTTTGGGGTGGATGTTGGTCATCATGTTCTCGATTAACAAAAATAAAAAATAATGAATGTCGGAATTTTTTATGCTACTTATTCTGGAGGAACTCAAATGGCGGCTGATTTTTTGGCTCAAGATCTAAAAGCTTCCGGGCATAACGTTGATCTAAAACAGATTTCTCAGGTTTCCTTTGAAGATACTTTGACATACGATCTGCGTATATTTGCTTCACCAAGCTGGGATGATGGTGAAAAAGAAGGACAACCACACGTTGATTTTATTTCGTTTATAAAAAATTCTTCAAGTAAGGATTTTTCCAATAAGCTCTGTGCAGTATTTGGTCTAGGCGATATCTCTTATGGACATTTTTGCGGAGCTGTTGACCATCTCGAAGAATTTATCAAGGAGTCAAACGGTAAATTGATTACAGAGTCCCTAAAAATTGACAACTACCTTATGGATATGGATGGATACAATAAAAAGCTTGATGAATGGGCAAAAAGCTTCAAAGTCTGACCTCATTTTTGATATAATATCCGTCGAAGGAACCAATCGGTTCTTATCCCAAGAGTAGCCGGGGTGGCGAAATGGCAGACGCGCAGGTTTTAGGAACCTGTTCCCGTAAGGGATTGGAGGTTCAAGTCCTCTCCCCGGCACTATTCTATCTTCATCAATTTTTCAGCTTTATTTATTTATAATATACATATGAATGTAAAAAATGAACTAATTATTGGAATTATTGGGTCTGTCCTAGTTGTTTTTTTAACTATTTTTTTTGTTGGTCAATATAAAAATCAACAGGATCAGTTCAAAAAAAATCCCCAAAATAAAATAGCTTCTCAAGCATCTGATCTTTCTCAGAATATTGACACAACTCTGACCGTTGGAGAAGTGTCAAAACATGGATCTGAGGGCGATTGTTGGCTAATCATTAATAATGCAGTTTATGATGCTACCCAATATTTGAATCTTCATCCCGGTGGAAAAAATAGAATCACTTCTTACTGCGGTCAAAACGCCACAAGTGCTTATTCAACTCTTGGGGGGAAAGGATCACACTCTGCGATTGCAGATGGAGAACTTGAAAAACTTAAGATCGGACAGTTAAATGAAACTGTTAATGTTACTGAAACAAATATCAGAATCCAAAATGATATAAAATTAATTAATAGTTCTGGAAGAAATGAAAGGGAGATAGAAGATGATGACTAATCTATACATATTATCCAGAAAGCTCCATAGAATTCTAGTGCTTATAATATCTGTGGTCGGCTTGCTTATGGCTTTAACCGGGATGTTACTTAAATATACATTTATCGCCACTAAGTTTACCTTTATTGATCTGGGGCTTGTTAGGTTTATTCATAACAACCTTAGTCCTATTTTTTCTATCGTTTTTATGGGAATGCTTCTCACGGGTCTAATGATGTATTTATTTCCATTCATGCAAAAAAAGCAGTAACCTTGTCTTTTATTTATTTTTCATGAAGAAGCAAAATAAGAGAATACATAAGAACTATCCCAACAATAAATGGTACCGCTTGCACCCATTTTCGCTGCTCCTTATAATCGCGGTGCAGATCTGGGATCAGATCTGAACAAGAGATATAGATAAATATACCGGCAGAAAAAGCCAATAATATCGGTAAGCCTGCCTTAAAATTATTAAGGAAGTAGTATCCTAAAATTCCTCCGATAATTGCCGTAACCGCTGAAAGCAAGTTTATGATCAAAGCATTTTTTTTGCTCAGTCCGGAGTGTATTAAAATACTGAAATCAGCAATCTCTTGCGGGATCTCATGAACTGCGATGGCGATCGTCGTTATCAATCCCAAGGCTGGATTAGCAAGATAAGTTGCAGCAATTGTCAAACCATCAATTAGATTATGGATCCCATCACCAATCGTAATAAGAAAGATCGTTGGCTTCATACCATGAGTATGTTCGTGATGATGGAACCATAGTAAAAATCTCTCGATAAAAAACGATAAAACAACTCCTAAGAATGCAGGTAAAAATATATTGATCTTAAGACCCAATTCTGCCGCTTGTTCAAGAGCCTCCGGAAACAGGTCCATAAATGAAGTTGTAAGAATAACCCCTGCAGCAAATGATACAAGATAGGGGATCATGCTCTTTGTGAGAATTTTTTTCCATAAGATCATGATCGCACCACTCAAGGACAACAGGCTGATCAAAACATTTGCAAATATTATTTGAGACAACATATTATTGACAATTCTGACAGATTCCGAAAAATTCTAAATTATGTTTTTTTATTAAAAACTTTGATTGTTTTTCAACCTCTTTTAATAGACTTTTTTCTTGCATTTCGATATCTTCCACATCTCCACATTTTTCACAGACTAGATGGTGATGATGTTCGCTTATATTTTTTAATTCGTATCTCTTTTTTCCCTCACCAAATAAAATAGTATTAATCATGTCTGCTTTCTTCATAAGCTCAAGATTTCGATAGATTGAAGTCAGGTCAATTTCCTCTTTTTGTTTTTTTAGATAGCTAAAAATATCTTGAACACTTACTGGTTTATCAAAATGTTCAATTGCTTCAAAGATAATTTTTCTTGTCCGAGTAAACCTTTGTCCTATTTTTGCCATTTCTCATTATTGCAAATGATTTGCAATATGTCAAGAACATTTTGATATCGAACGTAAATAATCAAAAATTTGATAAAATTACTTCATGAACAAAAAAACCATAATAATTTCTGTTATTTCAGTAATAGTAACTTTTATTTTGTTATTTGGTGTTTATAAATTGGTAAACCAGCCAGTTCAGACCGACTTTCCACAAACAAAAGTATTAAAAATCAATGATCATATTAAATGGTCTTCTGATAAAAAGAACGTGCTTGTTGAATATAGCGATTTTCAATGTCCTTCCTGTAAGGACGCTCATGATTTTTTAAAAAGTATTGAAGCATCCAGTAGCGCCGATCTTTCTGTTACTAAAAAAGTATCTCTTGTTTATAGATATTTTCCTCTTTACCAGATACATAGTATGGCCAATATGTCTGCCTATGCAGCGGAGGCAGCTGGTATTCAAGGAAAGTTCTGGGAAATGACAGATCTATTGTTTGACAATCAACAAGCGTGGGCAACCAGCAACGATGTTTTGAAAGAATATTTTATTAAGTATGCAAGAGAATTAAAACTTGACGAAAATAAGTTTGCAAAAGATTTTGAGTCTCAAGAGGTCAAGGATCGCGTAGCCCTGGATCTAAGAGAGGCTGAACAAATGGGGATTGATTCAACCCCAACTTTTTTCCTAAATGGTCAAAAAGTTGTAGTCAATTCATTTAATGAATTTAAAACGTTATTAAAAAATCTCAATTAATATAAAGTGATCAATAATCAAATCTCAAATAAACAAATAATAATCAATGGCCTTCTTCTAAATTACTATTCCATTTTATCGGGAAAAAAATCAAATAATAAAACCCTTGTTTTCCTTCATGGCTGGGGAGTTGATAGCAAGCTTTGGTTTAAGATAGCTCCTGAATTAATTAATAAAAATTATAATTTATATTTTTTGGACCTTCCTGGTTTTGGCCAATCTCAAGATCCAAATACAATTTATGCCGTTGACGATTATAAAAAAATTGTTTATGAATTTATTAAGAAACTTGATATAAAAAAGATAAATTTGATCGGTCATTCTTTTGGAGGGAGAGTTGCCTTAAAGATAGCTTCTGAAAATCCTGATTTTTTAGAAAAAATAGTATTGGTCGATGCAGCAGGGATCGTTCATAATTCTAGAAAGAAAAAAATTCTAGCAATAATTTCTAAATTTATAAAACCTATTTTTATGCCTTCTTTTATGCAGCCTCTTAGAAAAAAATTCTATGTATTAATTGGTAGTGAATATTTAGAGAATATCAAACTTTCAAAGATTTTTTCAAAAGTTGTGATGGAAGATCTGTCTCCTTTTTTTTCTAAAATAAAAAAACCAGTGTTAATTATATGGGGGGAGAATGACAAGGTAACGCCTCTTGATGATGGAAAATTAATGGATAAAATTATTCCCAAATCGAAACTTGTTGTTTTAAAAAATGCCGGCCATTTTTGTTTTTTAGACAAACCTGAAGAATTTGTTAAAGTATTGACCGAGTATATATGAACTATTACAATCCTATTAGATTTTTTTATTTTCATCTGCTTTTGCTTCAGCTGGAGGAGTATGATCTGGCACGATTTATAAAAGCAGTCGTTAATACTAAAGGTATTCCACCTAGTCGTGATTTTCGTAAACCCTTGAAATTTACTTTCAAAATAAAGCTTATTATGGCCCTAAGTTCACTTTTGATATTACTGATATCGTTTTTTATTAGTAGAATATTTAACAATAATCCATATAGAATAATCTCTTTGGTTCTAACTTACGCTCTAGGACTATATTTTAGTTATATTTATTTGATCATAATCAACAGTTTATTTATTCCTATTGATATTTTTGTAAAAGAATTATTGGTTTTTTCAGCGAGAAATAAGCTAAAAAAACTTGATAATTTGAAAATAATTGGAATCGCTGGAAGTTATGGAAAAACCGGAATGAAGGATTTAATCGCAACCGTTTTATCGGAAAAATATGAGGTTGTTAAAACCCAGGAAAGTATAAATACTCCAGTTGGAATCGCTAGAACAATTTTAAAGGAAGTCAATGAAAAAACAGAGATTTTGGTTATCGAGATGGGTGAGTACTATTCCGGAGATATAAGGAATATTTGCTCAATTGCCTTTCCTCAAATTAGTGTGATCACCGGTATTAATGAAGCTCATTTAGAACGATTAAAGTCAATCGACAACAGCGTCAAAACTATTTTTGAAATTAGTCAAAATATGAAGTCTGGCGGTATTTTACTTATGAATGGTAAAGATAAATATATTAAAAATAACTACAAAAAATTTGTTTCTGATCAGGAAATATACTTCTATTCATCGAAGGGGAAGGTCGAATTTAATGAAGACGCCCCAGGCTTTATCTACCAAAAATTATTTTTTCCTGTGTTAGGACAATATAATCTGGATAAAATTGATGGGGTAATTTACTTGGCAAAGAAACTTGATCTAACGGCCGCTGAAATTGAAAGTGGTTTAAAAAAAATAAAGACACCGACCCACCGACTACAGCCTATTTTAAACCGGGAAAAAGATATCCTCGTTATTGATGATAGCTATAATGGCAACCCTGATGGGGTAGAGGAAGCCATAAAAACTTTATCGTTATTTAAAAGGCGTAGAAAGATCTTTGTTACTCCCGGACTGGTTGAAATAGGAAGCGAAAGTGCGCAAGTTCACCAGAGGATAGGTAAAAGATTAAACGACGTTGTAAATTTAGTGGTTTTAGTTAAAAATTCAGTGACGCCTTACATCAAAGAGGGGTTGATCAATGCAGGGTTTAATAAAGAAAATATATTTACATTTAGTTCAATGATGGAAGCCCAAAATAATCTCGGTAAAATTTTAAGGGCTGGAGATGTTGTTTTATTTCAAAACGACTGGCCAGACAATTATGTATGATATATAATATCAATATGAAAACTGTTGGTGTATTCTTCGGTAGCAGATCTCCTGAACACGACGTCTCCATCATCACTGGACAGTTAATAATTTCTGGTTTAAAAAAATGCGGCTATAATGTTATTCCTATTTATATTGATAAAAAAGGCAAGTGGTATTCTGATTCAAGACTTGCCTCGATGAAATTTTTTACTCAAAACCCAACTGATCTAGATAAAAAGCTTTCTGCATTTAATATCGACTTTAACAAGTCATCGGGAAGGATTGTTAAACAATCAGGTTTTTTAAAAGGTAACGCTGTTCTCGATATTGCTTTTCCAGCCTTCCATGGACAGAACGGGGAAGATGGAACTTTTCAGGGAATGTGCGAAATGCTGAACGTTCCATATGTTGGCTGTGACGTAACATCATCAGCAATTACTATGGATAAGGTTTTGACAAAAATGATCTATAAAGCCAATGATATTCCCACCGTTGATTTTGTTTCCTTTAATTTAAATGAATGGCGAATCGATAAAAAAAATGTTATAAAAAAAATTAAATCACTAAACTGGCCGGTAATTATCAAGCCGGCTCGGTTAGGTTCTTCTATTGGTATCTCGAAAGCCAAAAGTCAAAAAGAGCTTGAATTCGCAATCGAGGTCGCCCTTCATTATGATGAGAAAGTAATTGTGGAAAAAATGATAGAAAATTTGGTGGATGTAACTTGTTGTTTGATTGGTAATGATAATCCTATTCCATCTTTACTCCAGGAATCCGTTTTTTCCAGCGGATTTTTCTCTTATGAAGATAAGTATCTCAAGGGTGGTGGAGCTCAAACTGGGAATGCAACCAAAAGCATTATTATTCCAGCTCGACTAAATTCAAAAATTACCAAAGAAATTCAAAATGCCGCCGTTAAAGCTTATCAAGTGCTAGGATGTTCGGGAATTGCCAGAGTTGATTTCCTTTATGATAAAAAGACTGGAAGATGGTATGCGAATGAAGTTAATACTTTACCCGGAACTTTATATCATCATCTTTGGAAAGCATCTGGAGTTCCCTTTGAAGAATTGCTAAAAAAACTAATTGGCTTCGCTGAAGAAAAATATCAAAAGAAAAAACAGATAACCTATACTTTTAACTCCAATATTTTAACTCAAGCATCTTCAAATAAACTTTCTTTAAAAGGAGCTTAGTTTAATTTAACCAACCTGCCATATTCCCGCCCTTTTTCAAACATACTAGAAAAAAACCATATTGAAAGGCTCAGATAAATTATATTTAAAGTAAAACTTGCATAGAGGTTATTTGGATTAACTGTTTGATTTGATAAAATATTCCTCATTTCTTCAAATAAATATGATGATGGAAATAACATTGATATATATCTTGCCCAAACTGGAAGTGATGAGACAGGATAATAGACGCAGGAAAAGGGTTGGATAAACAATACTATTGCCCAAGCTAGTTCTTGGATCTTATAGCCAAAACGCAGGATCATTCCAATGACAAAAAAACCAACGCTCCAACCGGTTAAAAAAAGATTAAATAAAAGAAAAGGTAAATAGAATCCAAAAGATGCAATTAAATTAAATTTATAAAAGGTGAATCCTATCAATGATAAAGATAAGATTGTGAAGAAGATTTTTATAAGATTCAAAACTATTATAGAAATTAAAAATTCTCCTTTCGTAAGTGGCGATGAAAAAATATTAATTAGATTTTTATTCCATATTTCGTCTAAAAAAATTATTGAAGTTTCTGTTTGGGTTCGAGCAATTATTTGCCACATAATTAGCGAACCTAAGATGATCGACAGTAATGAAAAATTATGAAATAAACTGTTTTGAAAATAACTCATCGTTAATCCCCAAATAATTATTTCAAGTATTGGCCAACCAAAACTGCCCATGAGCCGCTCCATACTTCTTGGCCACATGTATAGGTGACGGATGACTATGGCACTAATTCTTCTTATACTCATATTTTCTCCCTAGCAACTTTTATAAAAAAATCTTCAAGGGTTGGCTTATCTATTGTTATCTGAGAATATTTTAATTTTGCTAGCGATAGTCTACCTAATAATTGTCCGACGTTGTATTCATCTAAACTAATGACTGTCTCTTTATTATTAGCAACATAATTATATTTATAGTTATCAAGCAAAGTTTTTACTTTTTCGTTTCCTTCCGCAAAAGATAATCTGACCTTGCAGAATTTAATTTTCTGAGCCAATTCTTCAGGAGTATCCTCAGCAATTATTTTTCCTTTGCTCAAAAAGGTAACCCTGTCGCAAATCTCAGTTACCTCAGCCATATTATGTGAAGTAAAAAGGATCGACATTTTTTCTTTTTTCACTCTTGCAAGAATTAGTTTGCGAATTACGTCGGCAATATCAGGATCCAAAAATGCCGTCGGCTCATCCAACAATAATAATTTAGGATTATTTATGAAAGCCTTGCAAAGATAAAGTTTCGTTAACTGACCAGAGGACAGATCGTTGGTCAACTTATCCCGCAAATTGGTCATTTGAAATTCTTCCATTAATTTTTCTACTTTTTCTTTATAGTTGTCAACTTCATAAAGCCTGGCAAACGTGTATAAATTTTCCTTTACCGTTAATATCCATGGCATATTGATGTATGAGGCGGAAAAATTCATTTTCTTTAAAATACTGACCCGGTTTTCCTCGAAGGGAAGCCCGAAAAAATTCATGCTTCCCGAAGTTGGTGTTGTCAAACCGAGGAGCATATCGATCGTTGTCGTTTTTCCAGCACCGTTCGGACCTAAAAAACCCAATATCTCACCCTCCTTTAAATCAAAGGAAATATTATTAACGGCAGTAAATGCCCCAAATTTTTTTACCAGATTTTTTACTTCAAGAACAGCCATAACTTGATTATATCAG
>Ga0247841_10002208_pt1 | contig 39888 bp, 41 predicted proteins | sample LaCruzMarch2015__2_FD_192410 | JGI IMG/M metagenome (GOLD analysis project Ga0247841, IMG submission 192410) | Freshwater microbial communities from meromictic Lake La Cruz, Castile-La Mancha, Spain - LaCruzMarch2015_18m | ecosystem: Environmental > Aquatic > Freshwater > Lake | place: Spain...
ATTGTGGGCCCCGGAATGGTCGAGAACAGAATGGCCGTCATATGCCCCTTGGTCCGCATGGCCGTGGCCGACTATGGAACAGGAGGCGCTTAAGAGCATAACGGCAATAGACAATAGCATAATACTGAATGATGCGAGCATCGATACTCTGGCATAAGCCGGCATCCTGCTGAGTCCCGGTATGTAAACGCTTTCTAACGCGCGCTCTAAATTATCTTTTAAGCTATCGATAAGGCCTGCCGACTCAAACTTTCGATTTGAATGCGGACGCGCATCCGGATATAGCGTCTTTAACGCATGAAAACAATCCTTGAAAGCTTTCTTGTCTTTGCCGAATACCAGGCCGCCTTCCCCGGGTTCGATGCCGATAAGCGCTATTACAAACTGGTCCGGGGCGGCTTCGAATATCCTCGCATCCTCATGATAATATGAGTTGTATTTTAATCCTGAGGCATACTTGACTACCGCATCGAAAGCTTCTCTCCTGGCTTCGTCGCTTGCGGCTTCGACGTAACTTTTTACGGCGCGAAGGCCAAGACGGCTTACGTTTCGCGTGCGGCGCTCGTTTTCCAGCAGCCTTGTCAATGCATCCCTATTAAATCTATACAGCTTATCCATCGCCTCGCCCAGCAGGTCCTGTGCCCTTGGGTCCGCCACAGACAGCCTGAAGAGAAAGAATGCGGCTAACTCCTTTTCTTCCTGGCTTTTGGAATGCCGTATCGTATTGAGATGCGCCTCGATCGCGTTCGGGACTATTTTATCTTTCGCCATCCGTATCGTACCGGCTTCCAGGGGCATACCGTAACGGTACAAAAGAGCCGCTTTATCTATGATGGTCTCTTTGGGGACCGCGGCCAGATACGCCTTGAGCGGCAATCCCAGCCCGCGCAACTGGTATATTCTTTCTCTGAGGCTCGCGGGAGAGAGTTCGCGCGAGAATATTCTTTTGAAGTGAGTCGGCAGGAACGTCTTCATAATCTCTTCATCGTCCATGCCGGCCTTCTTCAACACCATGACCTTATACAGATAATCCAGAATCGCCTCTTTGATATCTGGGTTTGTTACGGCTTTTGCTATCACGCTATCCGGATTATCTATAAAATCCAAGATGAGCCTCATGGAGCTCCCGCTGATTTTTATATTGGGCAATTTCGTAAAATCGACGCCTGTCTCCCTGAGCATTAAGGCGAACTCTTTTCTTATCCTATCTTCTCTTGCCAGGCCAAAACGCTGTATGAACGCTGCATTGATCCGGGTTATCATTTTACGGAAGGCCTTCGTCAAGATCTTAAAGCCGCTCTCTTTCGAGTCTCTGACGTCATTCTTCTCGCCAGTTGCCGCATTACCTTCATGGGGCTCCGCCACTGCCGAGAGATCCTCTTTTAACGCTTCTTTTTCTGTTGCAGGGCCAGCGGGCAGGACCGATTCCTGCGGCATTATCGCCTCATGCGCCCGGCCGGCAACGGGCTCTTCGTGAGATATAACATCCGCTTTCTTCTCCCCTTTTATGCGGATATCGATAATTTCATTCTTATCATTTACCACAGCCTCATAGGCCCAATAGATCCTCTTTTTCAGCACCTCGCTTTTATCGCCGATTGCGAACGGTATAACCCAGCTTGCCCCCTCTTGACGCTTACCATTTTCCGGGTTTTTGCGGTTTTTTCTCAGGTTAAAAACGATGCTGATATTCGGGTTAAGCTTGCGATCGAAATCATGATCAAAAAAACGCCCCTCAAAAGCGCCTACGTCCCGGACTTTAATTAGAATATATTCCAAGGACATCCTGATTTTGTTCTCGAGTAGCAACGCGGGATTGGATATTGGATTTGTAAAAGATTGCGTCTGAAGATTATTCGGTCGGCTCTGCCAGGAAAAACCTTCGGCTTGCGCTATTTCCTCGCTTAGTAATGTTACTACGAGCAGCGCCGCTATCAATTTCATATGCCACTTACTTAATATATTCATAATGTTAGTATATGATAATCATGTCGCTACTATGTGATGATATTGTGATATTCTTGTAACTTTTTATTCTATTAACATTCCTGAGAATCAGCACCACAAAAAATATTTTTCCTGCAAATATTTTTAACCTATAACCTGTTTTGATTTTAAAAAAAGACCTCCCAAGCGCCATGCTCATGAAGGTCTTAAATTTATTGAAGCATTTATGTAGCCATTTTTCTGATTTTCAGACATGAACACGCTACGCTAAATCTTAGGATTCTACGAGATATCGCATCACGGACATTCCAGCGCGTGGATTAACATCGTCCAGGTAAATGCTCGTCGGCTCGCAATAAAGCATCACATCTTCAGTAAGTTTGGAGCCATCCAGGATCTCGCCCGCCCGCTCTCCGGCGTCATACCTGTCATATCCTTCATTGATGATGTGGATAACAGTTTCATATTTCGCCATATCACACCTCCTTTCTTAAGAAATTTTTTCGTGTCTCTCTTCGTCTTATTTCAAACTATATTCTACATCGGCCATGTAAACTAATCCTTAAAGCCGTGTGATAATCTTGCAACATCTGCATATGACTATATTATTGCGCGCCAACCCATGCGATATAATCGATGAGAAGATTATAGCGGAGTAATGTGAAGATGTCCTTAAGGGCGTGTGAATTTTTCTTAATGATGGAATAAAAAAAATCCGCCGCAATTTTACTGCGGCGGATCCGAAAAACCGGCAGGCTTTTGCTATTCGGAGAGTTCTTTACATCAATTTTTCGGGATGGTGTTTTACTACCTCTGCCTGGACCATATAGATAACATCTTCCGCGATATTGGTCGCGTGGTCGCATATACGCTCAAGAAACCTGGCTATCAGAAGAAGCTGTACGGCCCGAGGAGCTGTGGAGGCGTCTTTGGCCATATAATCCTCTATCAGTTCTTTCGCTATTGAATTACGAAGTTCATCGGCTTCACCGTCAGCCAATATGGCCTTTCTTGCCAACTCGACATCTCCCGTAACGAATGAATCCACCGCCATTTTAACCATATTTTGTGCGACGAGAGTCAATTTAGGGATATCGACTAAAGGTTTTAATAGGGGTTCCCCGACCAGGTCGAGGACTCGCTGCGAAATATCGACCGCAATATCGGCTATCCGCTCCAGCTCCGAATTCAATTTCATGCCGACCGTAATTAATCGCAGATCTTTCGCAAGCGGCTGATGCAAGGCGATCAAATCAACGCATTTTTCATCTATAACAAGTTCGAGACTGTCTATCTTAGCATCATTTTCTATTACGCTTTTCGCCAGTTCCCTATCTCGATTCTTTAACGACTCTATAGAGTTACGGATAGCATCCTGAGCGAAAACGCCCATTTTCAAGATATCTTGCTTTAAATCTCTCAATTCATCGTCAAAATGTCTTTCCATTATTATCTCCCTCTTTCATTATTGCTCATAGCTTCTGCTAATTTTTTAACGTGGCTCTGGATGTTATCTCGAACTATTCTGAAATATTCCATATCTTTACCTTTCGGATCGTCTATCTTCCACTCAATATGCTTTTTTGCCGGAATAAAAGGGCAAACATCGCCGCATCCCAATGTAATGACCATGTCGAATTCTTTAACACTAAGATTGTTAAAACTTTTGGATTTTTGTGATGATATATCGATATCCGCCTCTTTCATAACTTCTACTGCCATAGGGTTAACCTTGCCGGATGGCTTTGACCCGGCGCTATATGGCTCGAATATGCCCTTGCCAAAAAGCCAGGCGAAGCCCTCCGCCATTTGGCTTCTGCATGAGTTTTCTACACACACGAACAGCACTTTTTTCATATGCTATTGGCCCTCTTGTTTCTTTTGTAGATCAAAATGAATTTTTCTTGGAAGCTCTGTTCTTACACGAAGTACCGCCTCCTGTGCCGGAAGTTCGCTGTCTATCGGGATCGCCCGCATCACCACGCGCTCGTCCCGGTCAAGTGTGCCGCTATAACTGTATATAAAAGGTGCCGTCCCTATTGTCTTTCCGTTCCACTGTATCTTAGCCCGGACCGGTTCAGACGTTATTTCGATCTTATATTCGTTATATTCATATGATTTGCCGTCATACCAGTAATTATTATCCTGCACCGAACCGAGTTTAAAAGATCCAACCGCATTTAAGGCGGGTGAGTTCTGCACTTCTCTAAGCGTTTCGCATGATGATAGACAAATGCATAAAAGAATCATGAAAAATGCGTTTCTCATCCAAAACGACCCGTTATGTAGTCTTCCGTGAGCTTTTTAGAAGGCTTGGTGAACATAATACTGGTTATATTATATTCTACGAGCTCGCCTAGCATGAAAAAAGCCGTATAATCAGAAATCCTGGCCGCCTGCTGCATATTATGAGTGACTATGACTATCGTGTACTTTTTTTTCAGCACCTGTATAAGTTCCTCGATCTTTAATGTCGCCGTAGGATCGAGCGCCGAGGCTGGCTCATCCATCAACACCACTTCCGGATCGACCGCCAGGGCTCTGGCTATACATAATCTCTGCTGTTGGCCGCCGGACAGCTCAAAAGCGTTCTTATTCAGCCTGTCCTTCACCTCTGCCCATAAAGCAGCGTCTTTTAAACTCTTCTCCACCCTATCCTGTATATAGTACTTGTCCTTTATTCCGTTTATCTTTAAACCGTAGGCGACGTTTTCGAATATGGTTTTAGGAAACGGGTTAGATTTCTGGAATACCATGCCTACTTTGCGCCTTATATCCACAACGTCAACTTCATCGCCGTAAATGTCTTTGCCGTCGATTATCATATTTCCCTCGGCCCTTGCGCCTAGTATCGTGTCGTTCATCCTGTTTATACTACGCAGGAACGTAGATTTCCCGCAGCCGGATGGCCCGATTATTCCCGTCACTTTATTCGCGGCTATACCCATCGACACGTCTTTCAGGACGTGAAATTTCCCGTAATAAAAATTGAAGTTGCCGGCTTTTATCTTTATATCTTTCACTATTTTACTCCATTTTTACTTTTCTCAATTTGTATCGTAACACTACCGCGCTTATATTCATTATAAATATGAGCGCTATAAGCACGAGCGCCGTGCCATATGCTATGGGCCTCACTTTTGATATCGCGTGGTGCTGAGTCGACATTATATACAAGTGATATGGAAGCGCCATAAACTGGCTAAATAACGATTTAGGCAAGTGCGGCAAAAAGAATGCCGCCCCGGTAAAGAGGATCGGCGCCGTCTCGCCGGCAGCGCGGGAGAGGCCGAGTATCGTGCCGGTCAACATCCCGGGAAGGGCATAGGGCAGAACATTGGTCCTTATCGCCTGCCACTTCGTAGCCCCCAATGCCAGGGCCCCTTCCCTGTAAGACTTAGGGACATTTTTAAGCGCCTCTTCGCTCGCTGTGATCGTCCAAGGCAATGTCATGAGACCCAGCGTAAGCCCCGCGGATAATATCGACGTGCCGAGATTCAGCATCTGCACAAATAGTATGACACCGAAAAGTCCATACACTATCGACGGTACCCCTGAAAGGTTACGTATCGACATACGAACTATGCGCGTCACGATACCGTCTTTGGCATATTCATTGAGATATATGGCGCAGCCCATCCCAAGTGGTATCGATAAAAGCGCCGTTATCACTGTAACGATAAAAGTGCCTACTATCGCCGGAAATATCCCGCCTTCTGTCATTCCGTTCTTTGGAGCCTGGATCAAAAATTTCCAGCTTATAATACCGGCGCCTTTACTTATTATGTCATACAGTATCACTATCAAAATCAATACTACTGTTCCTACGCACAGTTTTAGGATATTAAACCCGACTATCTCCTGGAACCGTTTTATCTTTAGATTCATTTTATAACCCTCTCGTACCTATGGAGCGCGATGTCCGATATCATATTTATTACAAAGGTTATTATGAATAAAACGAGCCCAATTCCGAAAAGCGCATAATAGTGAGTAGTATCATACGGCACTTCGCCAAGCTCTATGGCTATAGTGGACGTCATCGTCTGAACGGACTGTAAAAAACTCTTAGGCATGGCTATGGCGCAGCCTGTCGCCATAAGTACGGTCATCGTCTCGCCTATGGCTCTGCCCATACCGAGCATACACGCCGCTATTATACCGGATAAAGCAGCCGGTATTTTTACTCTTATGAGAGTCTGCCACTTGGTCGCGCCAAGGGCTAAAGACGCTTCCTCAAACGACTTTGGGACGCCATTAAGAGCGTCTTCGCTCATACTTATTATAGTGGGCAGCGCCATCACCGCCAAAAGTATAGATCCATTAAGCGCGTTGAGACCGTTTGGGATATGAAATACTCTGGCTATCATTGGTCCGACTAAAACTATGCCCAGAAATCCTATTACTACAGATGGTATCCCGGCCAATATCTCGATAACCGGTTTTACTATCTCTCTGGTCCGCCGGCCCGCGACATCCGACAGATAAGCCGCGGCGCCTATGCCGAGCGGTATAGCTATGGCAAGCGCGCCTATTGATACGAAGATAGTGCTTACAAGCATCGATTTCATACCGTACGAGGCAGGCACGAATGTCGCTGTGGGATTCCAATTTGCGCTGAATAGGAACTGGCTTAAGCTTACTTCTTTAAAGGCTGGCGCGGCTTTAGTGACAAGCAGAACGAAAATACCTATGAGAGCGACCACAACGAGCATCCCGTTTAAGAAAAAGAGGCCATGGATCAAATTGTCTTTTAATCTGTTATGAGCCATAGCCTCTTCCCTTATTATTACTTTTTATCCCGCGCCGTCATTGGTATCCAGATCTGTGGGCCTCATCATAGAGTTATCTCTGATATCGCCTGTGGTCCCAAGGGTCTGAGCGTTATAATTCTGATACTCATCCGGTACGGAGAAGAAACCCTCTTTTTCCACTATCGCCTGGCCTTCAGAACTAAGTTCAAAAACCAGGAAATTCTTGACCGCTCCCTTTGGCATGCCATCGATATACTGATTTAACGGTCTCGTTATAGGATATCGGCCGCTCTTAACGTCCATTGAATCTAAAGGGCCATAATACTTTGTGCTTCCGGTAGCTGCCACCTTTAGGATCTTTATGCCGGTGGCTTCTTTAGCGTACCCTACCCCTATATATCCTATTCCCGACCGATCCTGCTTCAGCGATTCGGCTATCTGAGCGTTCCCATTCATGCTCTTCAGGCTGGTTGAATATTCTCCAAACATTACATTCTCTTTCATGAAGTCGTAAGTCCCGGAGTTTGATTGTCTTCCGTATAAGGAAATGGCCATATCCTCTCCTCCGACCTCGCTCCAGTTCTTCACCTCGCCCCTGTAGATCTTACCGATCTGATCCACGGTTAGCTTGTCAACCGGATTATCGGAGCTTACTATTATACTGAGCGCGTCAATGGCAACCACCACTCTTTTGGGATCCAGGCCTTTATTGTTTGCCTGCTCCACTTCGCTTGATTTTATCTGTCTGGACGAATTCGCTACATCGCATTTGCGGTTTATCAGGCCCGCTATGCCTGTTCCGGAACCGCCTCCTGTTACAGATACGCTGGCTCCGGGATTTTTCTCCATATATACTTCAGCGAGTTTCTGTACCACGTTTATCAGCGTGTCCGACCCCTTCACCTGCACCATATCCTCCGACCAGGATAATCCGGCCCCGAACAATACGAGTGAAGCCGCCAGAAAAACTACAATCGACCTTTTCATATTAATCTCCTATTTTAACCGTTTTTATTCTACAATCTGCTCACGACAACTATGTGACATAATTGTAAAATCTTTGTGAACTCTTTTTTCCTTTTAACGTTAGAACTTCGTTATAACGTCGCACTGGAACTCATTCCACGGCTGCGTCTTGTCCCATGACTTTATCGGCTTCATCCAGTAGTATTCAAGGCTCAGGACCGTATTCTTGAGTATCTGGCATTCAGCCGCTATATTGATACCCTTACCGTTCGTGCCGCCTTCGGCCGGGATACCGTTATTGCCGTTATTTAACGCGACGTTGGTCGTAGTCGCCCATGTGCCGAAACCATAGAAGTCCGAATCCGGCATGAAGTCCGGAACTGAATCGCGCTCTATGTAGCGCCACTCTGCCCTGGCTTTCCAGTCCCCGGGGACTTTCAACTTCTTCTTGCCTATATACGCTCCAACCAGCGCGCCTTTGTTCTCATTTGGCGCTTCAGGATTATATATGAAGTCACCGTAAAAACCATGCGGGAAATCAAAGTCCATGATCTTTGTATTATCAATATTCACAAGAAGATCAAATACGTTATAACCGTACCTGTATGCTCCGCGGTTGTATGTAACATCGTCACCGGCCCACCATCTGGTATTTGTATTGGCCGATCCTACCGACGTTTTATCTTTCATATTCGAGAAATTGTAAAACGCAGTAGAGACATTCAGTATCGTGCCAAGCGGCCCGAATGTATCGGTCTTAGCGCCAACCTGAAAACCGAATAATATGGGATCGGTGTTTATGTTGCCCAGCTCATCCAACCAGAACATGCCGAAGTTACCATAAATATTGGTGTCCGGCGTATATTTAGTCTTTATATCGGGAGATACATATTGGAAAGCTACTCCGCCCGGATTAATATCGGAATCCCACACAAGTTCCGAGTATTCGAATGGTATATTGAATCTGCCGGCCCAAAGTTTCATATCGCTGAAATATTGGCCATATTCCCTGACTATATCGCTCGGGGCCTCAAAGCGCATATAATACTGATCGAACATGACGGGATATTTTTGGAAATAACTCGTCGTGGCAGCGCCTCCTCCGACCGTATCGTTAGTGGAGCGAGCGCCCGATGAACCACCAGCTAATCTCACGCCGCCGTAGGTGAAGTCATTGACTTTGCCTTCCATATAGAACCTGCCGCGTATCCTGTTGCGCAGTCTTTGTTCCTGTATGCTAGGCGGGGTAGCCGTGTTCTGCGGGCTGTTTCCCTTGCCCCAGTCACCCTGCGTTCTATATCGTATATCACCGCCCCACTTTATCCTTTGCGTCCACTCAGGCACAGAAAGTGATTTACCCTGAGCCAGGTCCTTCGAAACCTGAATCTTAGTCTCATCAACTACGATCTGCGCCTCAGCAGGCGTCAGTATACCCTTCTGTACAAGCCTATTTACCAGCACGTCGATCTCTCCCGCCCAAGCTGCCTTTTCGGCGCCAAGCATGAAGAGGGACAATAAAACTATCCCAATTATCATCTTTTTCATTTTTTTCTCCATTTTTATATTATATATTTACACTCTTATCGTATTTTTCGTCTTACCTGTATATAGGCTCATTTAGCCTTAACGCTCCCTATTATTTCTTCTTAAACAATGATTCACCCCCTTTTTTATGGTCTAGGAGCATATGATTCACCTGTGCTCTTTGTAAAATCTATCCATATATTCGATCTCGGAATAGTAAATATTGAGAAAGAACTTTTTGATATGCTCAATGACACCTAAAAATATATCAGCCATTGAGCGCGCCTTCCACTATATATCCGGCCCCTTTAACGGTCTTGATCATTTGGGGGTTCTCCGGGTTCTTTTCAAGTTTCTCCCTCAGATGGCTTATGTGAACATCTATGTTCCCGTATTCGACATCGTCTTCGGAGCCCCATGCGGTATCCAATAGCTGCCCCCTGGTCAAAAACTCTCCCGGCTTCTTCAGAAGCGCCTTAAGTATGGCGGTCTCCTTTTCCGTAAGATGAATATCCTCACCCTTTACCCTGACCGTAAAATCCACGAGGTCTATATCGACATCGCCGCAGCTATACCTTGTAGGTGCTGAAGGTCCTTTTTCGGCTCTGACAAGAACCCGCTTTACGCGCGCGACAAGCTCTCTCGGGCTGAAAGGCTTTGTTACGTAGTCATCAGCGCCGCATTCAAACCCTTTTAGCTTATCTTCCGTTTCGGAGCGCGCGGTAAGCATTATCACGGATATATTTTTTGTTTTAGGATCTGCTCTTAAGAGTTTGCAGACCTCCCAGCCGTCTATCTTAGGAAGCATAAGATCCAGGATCACCAGATCCGGATTATCTTTACTTATGCAGCTCAGCGCCGCTTCGCCGTCATTTGCCGTCAGGACTTCGTAGCCGGACATGGTCATATGCAGACTGACCAGCGATACCAGCTGCCTCTCGTCATCTACGATCAATATTTTATTTTTTGTCATTTTGCCTCCTCTGTTTATGTTCATTAGAAGTATAACTTATTGAGGTGACAAAATACTTACGGGGGTGTGAACTGTGCGTGAACTCTAAGAGGCGCTATTTGATGGGATCTTTAAGCGATCGGGATGGTAAAACTGAATGTGGAACCCTGGCCGAGCGTTGACTGCGCCCATATCTGGCCGTTGTGGGCCTGGACTATATGTTTGACGATAGATAGCCCAAGCCCGGTGCCGCCGAGCTCCCTGGACCGGGCCTTATCTACCCTGTAGAAACGCTCAAATATCCTCGGCATATCTTTTTCGGAGATGCCGATGCCGGTATCGGAAACGTCTACCTGGACCATGTTTTCCATAATAGAGGTATTTATCAATATTGTGCCGCCTTCGGGGGTATATTTTATGGCATTGTCCAACAGATTCAGAAATACCTGGGATAACCTCTTCTCATCTCCCAAAACCCTGGGAAGTTCCGTAGCGATATCAAATTTTATCTTAAGAGACTTATCTTTTGCGGATCTCTCCAGTACATCCATACAGCGCTTAGCGACCGGCTTTATATCGAGAGGTTCAAACTCCATCTTCATCTTGCCCGATTCTATCCTGGATAAGTCCAGCAGGTCATCTATAAGATTCGCCAGACGGTTTGAATCCTGATAAATGATCCCCATGAACTCTTTTACCGTATCATTATTCTCGACTTTACCGTCCAAAAGCGTCTCCGCGTAGCCTTTTATGCTCGATATGGGGGTGCGTAACTCATGAGAAACGTTAGCGACAAAATCCCTGCGAATATCCTCCAGGCGCTTCAATTCGGTGATATCGTGGAATACCAGTACGGCGCCTTCGACTACGCCTTCCTTAATAACGGGGGCGCCGCTTACCATGATCGTCTTTTGTTCCGGCATGGTAACGGCGACCTCTCGCGATACCCCCTGATTTTCCATCAGCACCTTATCCACTATCTCCTGTATGGAGTTATTCCGCATGACCTCCAGGGGTTTTTTGCCTTCAGGGGCGGAATCTATAAGAAATATTTTCCTGACTGACGGGTTCATCAGCGTGATCTCGCCTTTTTCATTCGTAAGCATCACCCCTTCGAACATGCCGGATAATATAGCCTCGAGCCTGGCTTTCTCGGATGAGATGTTCTTAACCTTTTTGTCCATTTCATCGGCCATCTCGTTAATGGCTTTCGCAAGGTCTCCTACTTCGTCATTTGAGTGGATAATCGCTTTTTTTGAAAAATCGCCTTTCGCGAGCTGTTTGGCTATGAACGACATTTCGCGGAGCGGCCTCGATATCATGATCGAAGCAAAAAAACTCGCCAATAATGTGGCTAAAACGGCAAATATCATAGCCGCGCCTACGCTGCCGGATATCTTTGACTCCATAAGTTTTATGTCGGAGAGCGGGATCGATAGCCGTAATATGCCGAGTAGCTTTTCTTTTCCGATCGGGATTGCCATATAAAGCATATGCTTTCTTATGCTTGTGCTAAAGCGTCTGCTTTGGCCGAAACCCTTCCGCAGGGCGTCCTGGATCTCCGGCCTAGTCATGTGGTTTTCGAGTTTAGACAAGAGCGTCTTACTGACTTCGGAGTCTCCCATGACTACGCCTTCCGGATCTATTATGGTAGCCTGTACGCCCAGGCTATACCCTATCCTATCGGCAAGCTCGTCCGCATCGGCGGGATTTATGCTTCGAATTAAACCGTTATCGATAAGGCTCTTATTAAGCAGGAGATCTTTTTTAAGGCTATCCTGTATGCGGCTTTCGGTATATTCCTTCAGGTGGGGGCTAAGGGACAGATATGCGGCGGCAAATATGAGGACCACGAGCGATGAAAAAACAAAGGTCAGTTTCCAGTAGATCCTGATCCTCATGAAACTAATCCTCTTCGTTGAATTTATAGCCGAGGCCCCTTATCGTCTCGATAAGGCTTCCGGCTTTTCCCAGCTTCTTCCTCAGGCGCTTAACATGCGTATCGATGGTGCGGGTATCTATACTTTCATCCATATTCCACACATCCGATAAAAGTCTGTCCCGCGTCTGCACGCGGCCGCGTCTTGAGATGAGCGTCACGAGGAGCTTGAATTCCATCTGAGTGAGGATTATAACCTTTCCTTTTACCGCTACTTTATGCTTCGGAATATCGACCACTATATCATCCGCCGCCAGGATGTCCTTTTTGGCTTCTTCGGGCTTTCCTCTCTTCAGGATCGCCTTCACCCTCAACACCAGCTCTCTCGGGCTGAAAGGCTTAACGATATAGTCATCCGCCCCTAATTCAAGGCCTACAATCCTGTCGACCTCCTCGCCTTTTGCGGTGAGCATTATTATGGGTATACTCTTAAGTTTCCCGTTCTCCTTTATCGCTCGGCAGATATCGAACCCATCCATACCCGGGAGCATCACGTCGAGGATTATCAGATCGACCGGCCGTTCATCCAATATCTTCAAAGCCTTTTCCCCGTTTAAAACGGCCGTACATTCATAATCGGCCTTTTCAATATTAAATTTGACCAATTTGGAGATGTTCTTATCATCCTCGACTATCAGTATGCGCTCTTTCATCATTACCCGCCCTTCGTGACAATATTATACCAAAACCTTTAAACACTTACGACTAATCTCTATTGATAGCGTGTATCATCTCACATAGCCTGCCATAGTCGCGCATATTAAAATTCATCGCTATCCTGGGCAGGTTAAGACATTCCCCCTCCTGGATCTCTTTGTTAGTCGGAGGCGAACGCATGATCTGGCCGCTTGTCAGAATATCCTTAAATTCTTTATTAATAAACCTCATCGCCTTCTCCGATATATCTTTATTCAATCTTACAATTGTAAGGCCTGAAACGTATCTTATTGAATTATATACCCTGTAAAATCCATCTATGTATTTTATCGCCTCATCTACAGTTTTAACAATGCGAAAAAGCTTGAGGTCTTCTTTTCCTATGAAACCGTTCTTAAGAAGGTGATTGGACACGTAATTTTTCCACGCGCTCCAGTATGTCGAGCCTTTGGGCTCCATCAAAACCACGGGCCTGGGCCTGGATTTGCCTGTCTGGATCAGCGTGAGCATCTCAAACCCTTCGTCATGCGTGCCGAACCCCCCGGGAAAAAGGGCTGTGGCGTCGGTCTCTTTAACAAAGATCAGTTTTCTGGTAAAGAAATATTTAAAATTTATTATTTTGTCTTTTTCATCTATATATGGATTCGGTTTTTGCTCGAATGGGAGTCTTATGTTCAATGCGAACTCTTTACCCGCCTCGGCGCCTTTATTCCCGGCTTCCATTACTCCCGGACCGCCTCCGGTTACTATCATGTAACCTTTCCGGGTCAGCCTTCGCGCGAATTCCTCAGCCATCTTATATTCAGCTGAGTCTTTGGGCGAGCGCGCCGATCCGAAAATTATAACTTTTTTGACATTCCGGTAGGGGGAAAATATTTTGAAGGAATATCGAAGTTCTTTTAGCGAGTTATTTACAAGCTTCAGATCCCCCTTATCGCTTGTTTCCCTGCCTAATTTAATGGCGGTCGTAAGTATCTCGCGGAGTAAACGCTCGGTCTTCTCGGAACCGGCTTTCTCTGCAAGCTCGCATATCAAACCGTCTATACCTTTATCGCCTATCTCATATTCTTTCGGTATCTTTTTCATTTTTTATCCTTCCGGCCGATTTCATGGCGCAGGCTCATCGCCCGCTGAAAAGTATCGTCACATCGACATCCGGGTACGCTTTAATGACCCGGTCTATAACCCATCTCTTAACTACCTCGGTATGGTGCAGCGCCAAAGACTTATCCGCCAGGAAATGAACGATCACGAACAATTTCCGGCCGGCCTTCCGTATTTTTACCGATTTGATGCCGTGCAGGCGATGCTCTTCGGCGCAGGCGCGCGCTATCTTCATGATCTCATCTTTAAGATCCTGGTATGGACTGGCATCGACCAGGTCGTAGAAACTATCGCGTATGATGCTTATGGGTTTGGCGAGAAGGAAAACAGCAAGGATTATACATAAGACCGGATCGATATAATTGGCGTAACCTTTCCAGTATGTCGTGGAGATATACTCCGATATGCCGAATGCCAGAAAGACGCCGAGAGAGACTACGCCTTCTATGATCCAGAGCTGGGCGTCGGCAGGCAGTATCGTAGAATGGCACCGCTTTCCCGCCTGCTTCATATATATGCCGAATCCGATGCATATGAAGAAGCTTATGAATGAATAGATAACGGCCAGATGCACATTGTCCATCGGTTCGGGATGAATAATATCCTGCATGCTCGAAAAAACAGTCGCCGCGCATATGGTGACGATCAGGATACCATCCACCGCCGTCATGAACGGTTCATATTTAGCGTAGCCGAAATTATATCTTTCATTCGCCGGCAGACGGATCTTACGGACCACGGCGATGGCAAGGAATGAGATGACGACATCGGCTACCCCGTAAAGCCCGTCAAGCATCATCGTCATGGAATCGCAGAGGACAGCTATAGTAACGCCTATGATGCCGTATATAACGGTCAGCGCCGCTGATAGCTTCAATACAAAAAGTTCTTTTGTCTCACCGGGGTTTTTAATATCGATATCTTGCGCCATAATCCTCCACTCCTCTATCGATCATAAAAATTCAATATCGGAAACCTTCTCCTTAATACCACCGGACCATTCGGGATTTGTATTCATAGCCGGAACCTTAAAATCTTTTGAGCTAGCGGGTTTGATGGAATTGGGCTTACCCTTAGTTCCGAGTATAGGCGCTATCGTGCCTTCGGCAATACATCGGCCTTTTTTATCAAAATAATAGACGACGAGAGTCAATTTTATAATCGTCTTGTCTCCGGCATTATCGATAGTCCCGTAAAAATACTTCGACCCTGACGATGATCCCGGATCGATCTCTTCGAGCGTTCCTATATCTCTTAAAATAATATATTTTTTAACATATTCGGCCTTAGCGCGGTCAGATTTAAGCACGGGGCTTAAACTGTCGTCGTACTTAATAGCCGCGGAGCCTTTCAGAAGATCGGCGCCTCCTATGAATATAATAGTCAATATTACTATAGCCGCTATGCTTCCGAGGAATGTAAAAAACGCGCTCTTGTATTTTTTTACGGGGTCGGATGGTTTTTTAACGCGCTCGCCGCAATACCGGCATTTTATCGCGTCAGCCTGTATCTCCTCCGCGCAAAACGGGCATTTTTTTAAGACCCCGGAATGCTTTTTCAACTCGGCATGCAGGGCCCTGCCCTGACCTTCTATGGTTTGCGAAAAAACGCTGCCGGAAGAACCTTCTTCGGCCTCAGAAGAATTGGGTGGCGGGGGGATCTCGCGCTGGAGAGGTTCGAAGCAATATTCGCAGGCAGGCGAATATTTATTCGTTTCTTTACCGCATTTTTTGCATTTTACCAGATCGCTCACAGGCTATTCTCCGGATAAGTTTAAAATCGTATCTCTCCGTCGGACAATATGCTACAACACTACCGCTTTCCTGTCAAGGACTTAAAGCATTTCAAGGTCATATTAGGTATGCGGCAGCGTGGGTTTCGCTTGAGACGGGTACGGGATAGATGAAGTGTATTATGCGGCTTGCGCTAATTGCCGGATAGTAAGGCGATAGTATTCCTCTACTTCATCGATCGGAATTGGTGCGGCGCGAGGCAGTCTTATATGTATGCCCTTACTCGTATCTTTCAATATGTCTACGGCGAGCTCTTCACCGCAGATATCTTTGTATTGAATTTTAATAAAAGATACAAGATCATCATATTTACTCGCTTCATCTGCCGGCATATCTTTTGGAATTTGCGAAGCTATGAACGCCATATTCAGCATCCCTATAAGCTGAATAGCCTTATCGCTTATATCTTCATCAACATCCACATGGCTTTCCCCTATAAGCTGATCTCTAGACTGGCTGTTATAGCATTCGAACGAAACAAGGCTCTGGCCATTTGCTCTTGACGGTATGAGCTCAAATCTATCCTTGCCGCTAAACCATATGGGCAATATATTTTTTACATACATTTTTATAAGTTCTTCCGCGAGCGAACCCTGTTTTATCTTTGTTATATCATACCTTACCGTATAATATCGAAGCTCATCCTGCTTTTCCCTTTTAAGCATAGATATATTTAGTATATTTCGCAGGTTTTCGATATCGGGGATGTTTTGAGATGTCAGGGCCGTATCCGCGGCCGGTGATACTTTATTATCCTCATCCGCAGATCGCCCGTCGGCCTGCTGACTGGGCGAGGAAAGCCCCTTACTCTCTATGGGGCGCCACGCGCCAAGATATCTTTTTAATTCCTCCGAACTTTCCGGAGTTGAATTAAGCCATATTAGATTACTCGTCGAATACTGGATCGTGTTCAACGCTTGATGCCAATAAGCGGTGCTCAGAATGCTGGTTAAAAAGACCTGCCTCGCGTCTTCCGCCGTATTTAGGATTCGAAGGTGAGCGAACGAATCAACGGAAGAATCGATGATAGGAATTTGAGGATTTTTAAAGGAGATCTGGTCTATTAATTTCTTCAAACCGTCGCTGAACCAGTCTCCATAAAACGAATTGTGAACATACCGACTGGACGGAAACGTACCTCGAATGTATTCGACAGGGATTTGCATCTTTCGGGCTACCGATTCGGCTATACTTTGTGTCTCTTCCTTGCTGGATGAGCGGGCTATGAGGAGCGCTGTGTTGTCGCCCCCATAGCTCACAACCTCGATCTGATTAGGCTGTATCAGGGCTTTAATTTGATCGGGCGATACGAACGGAACTATCAGGCGGGCGTATGTGGTTTCCATTATTTGAGGCATCATATCGAAACGCCCTTTGAGAAAATGAATAAACTCGCGGCGTGTCAACGCTCCGGATATCACCATCGCCGTCTCAAGCCCTATACTGTCTCCCGTTACATAGTCAAGCGGCACCGGATGCTCAGCCTCATACTTTAAAACCTCGTATTGGGCCATCACATGGAGAAAGTGCGCCAGCATGTAAAGGATAGTGACTTTTGATAACTGGCTGATATCCCCTTTTAAAGGCTCTATCGAGGATGGCTCATACATCAACTGTTCGATCGAAAAGATCCCGCGAAATTCTTCAAGAGCCTCATTATAAATAGGCTCTGCGATCCCCCGATGGCAGTCATAAAAGTATTTGATCGCCTCATGCGCCCCCTGCCTAACCATCGGGGGAACGGGAATAACAAGAATGCGCTTATCGGTGAGATTTGGAGCCGCGCTTTTCTCCCCAGTCAGAGTCGAAATAGCTGTAAAACCCGGTATTCTCATATTGAGCTTTTCGGTGAGGCCACGCAATCTCTCCTCATCTCCGTCATGGTAAGTCCTCATGTCACTCAGTTTACCCAGGCGCACTCTGTCACGAATGATATCGGCCAGGATCCTTGATATCTCATCCAGCTGCTGATCGTTCATGTCCATGATCTTTGAAAAATTTAGGCGCTCGAAATTCTCGCCTTCGAATCCCAAAGATTTTTTATCATTATAGTAATATGTAGGTTTCCCGGGAGGAGCCCATGGGCCCTGTATCAAAAAAATGTTTCGATTGAGAAGCTCGATCATCTCGATCAAATAGATCGTGCGAAGATTTAGAGTGGCCGTGCCGGCTCTGGTATCCAGCGCTCCCTGAGTCCTTAAAAATTCCGATATTCTTCCCGCAAAAATAAAATTCCCTTCAGCATTGGCATGAATATCATCACTCATACGCTCCGTGTTATACAAAACGTCCTTATAGATCTCCCTAAGAAATGGAACATTTTTTTCTCTTGCCACTCGCTGATAGATCTCCGCGTCTTTCAGAGCGCCAAATGCTCCGGATCCCAGCAGCAATACCTGAATATTCCGTTTTTTTGCCTCATCGATCATCTGCGACAAGGCCCGTCCTATCAACTCTTCATCTTTTCCGTCAAACAAGTCGTTTCTTCCATGCCAGAGGATCAGCAGCGATGGATTGTACCTATCGAGCTCGCCGGGCAATCTGGAAACGCCAAGAGTTGGTTTATAAATGGGCGTGCCTTCGATCCTCTCCCCCCCGCTGCCTGCATTGATCACGGTATGGCCGATCATTCTTTGGAGGATAGCCGGGTAGGAAAGCGACTCGCGATCAACCACACCCTCTGTCGAGCTGCTTCCAAACGCTAAGATCGGCCTGCCGTCCGCAGGAATTGGGGTAAAGCCCGGTTCAAGCTCGGAAAACGGACCTGACATAAGAGGATTTTCCGCCGGCAGCGGCGTTTCTCCTTCGTCCGTTCCATCATGTTTCGCCGCGATTTTTATACCTTCCGTTTTCTCCGCGGGATACCGCTGGAGCATGTCCGAGATATATTTATGGTCAAGCTCCGCAGAACCTTTATCCGCGACATTCTTCAGATATGAATAAAGATCTCTTAGCGGGTATGAATACCCATGGAACAGCTCCGCTATCTGGATGGCGTTTAAACCTTTGTAATCGGTCTGTTCTAAATTCTCATCCGCGAATTCAAGATGTCTTCTTATCCAGGCCGCCATATCACCATTGGTATCAATGCCCAATACATTCTGCCTGAAATCCTCCCACTGTATTATCTCGTCTATCTCATGCTTTTGAACGCATCTATCCGGCGTATCTGAAAGGGTGCTGTCTATATAGACTACCGGAAGACCTCCAAACTCTTTACTGGTCTCTATCTCGCCTGTCAGATCGACAAAAGCAGCCTGTCCCGTAGAAGACAATAATCCCGCTACTCTCACAAAGACAACGGATCTTAACCCGTCTACCTTACCTTTTATCCTTCCCTTTATTGATGAATTGTATATATCTTTTACAGTCTCGACCCTGTGTTGAACCCATTCATTACTGAATATGTTTTTCTCTTTTCCGATTTGCCCATTGATAAAATGCTTCACCCCTTCGAGCGAAAGCGCAAATTCACCTAAAATATATTTATCTCTAAATTTTTGATCGGCTACCCGTAGTGGTGGAGCAAGAGTTGCGGTATTCAAATCGGAAGGTTGTGACCAGGCTATATTATCTGCCATAAATAGGCACACTAAACCTATTGCTATGGCTTTATATAATATACTATCTCTGGATTTGCAGATTAACATATTGACAGATTATATCAGATATTCTTGTTAAGTCAATAGAAAGTTTATACCTTTTGCCTGCCTAACATTGGCCGAATTTGCGCAAGAACAATAAAAGGGCACTCCCTACGATAATCGGGAATGCCCTATATAAAACTATGATTTAGAGTCCTGTGGGGTCCGTTTAATAAAGTACCGGTAGAAATGATAACAATAGCTGCCGTGTTACGCGTTATCCCCGAATACATGCCTTATCGACCTGCCCAAACGTTTTTCTTTTATCTCTTTGGCGATGAGTCTCTTAAGAAGTAGAGGCGAAACAACCACGAGCGCCATTACCTCTCGGAACGTAAAGAATCCACCCCTCACCATTTTAAGAGCGATCTTGAGGATGCTAAGCGGAGTATAGAAAGAGAATCTTAATTTTCTGTGTATTTTTTTCAGGTCCGAGTGACTGTACTTGTCGGAATAGACTTCACCTCTTGAGGTAAGGTGATAGCCCGGCGTATTTGCCACTATCTCTTTAAGCGGAGAATATTTATCCACCCTAAGTTTACTAAACGCTATGGAATCCAGCCCTATTTCCTTCGAGAATTTCGAGATATACAACATCTCCTCTTCAGTTTCACCTATATTTCCATAGATGAAATAACCATGGCAAAGTATGGGGTACTTTCTTAAGACGGCCAGGCGCTTTCTTATCGTGGCCTGGTCGAAGCCCTTATTAAGAGCGGTGAGTATGCGGTCGTGAGGGCTCTCTATACCTAATAGCAGCATCTTAAACCCGGCTTTTACTGCCTTATTCAATAATTCGGGATACTCCGCCAGATCGATCCTGGTCTGCGCCACATAACGCTTCTTTATCTTTCGCTCTATTATCAGGTCGCAGATCTTCTCGGCCCTCTTTGGCTCGGTGAAGAAATTATCGTCGCTAAAAAGTATGATATCGGCGGAGGTGCTCTCTATCTCATCTACCACCGATTCCGCGCTGCGCGACGCGTAGTTTCTCTTCTGTCCCAGGAGATTTAAATTAAACGTGCAGAATTTGCAATTAAACGGGCAGCCTCTCGAGCCAAGGATCGTATCAAAAGTCACGGTTGACAATCTTATATCATTAGACATCATGGAATATTCACACCGCCTTAAACTGCGGTCAGGCGGCGTTATGGTATTTACATCGGGTAAAGGCCTGTTCTTATTATGAATTATTACGCCGGCGGATCTGTAGGATACCCCGAGTATCTTTTCGAGAGGCACGTCTTTTACTATTTCCCTTATAGTCTCCTCGCCTTCCCCTCTGACTATAATATCGACCTTGGGGCATCTTTTAAATATTTCCTCGACATCTTCCGTCGCCTTGTATCCGCCTACGACTAACGGTATCTCATCCGGCATGGAATTCAAAAGACCATATACCTCTTCCACCTGGCGGTTCCAAGAGACGCTTACGCATATCAGATCTATGTCTTTGCGGATAAAATCGACCAGCTTACCGGTATCGCAAAGTATCTTATCATATCTCAGATCGACGACCGTGATCTTACCGACATGATCTTTCGCGCTTGTGGCGACATACTCCAGGCCTGTGGGCGGAAAGAGGCACATCCCCACACTGTTTTCGATATAGGGATATAAAAATAAGGCGTGTTTATATTTCATGGACCTATTTTCTTATAACAAATGGCGGAGAGGGTCTACTTCGCCATCACCGCTTAAAACTGACTGTGGCTTCGTAGAACCTATCGGCACCATTATGCTGACAAATTTCTGCGAAGCCATACCCGAATTTTACTCGTTGAATGGCGAAGCAGAATGGCGGAGAGGGAGAGTCTACTTCGCAATCAATTCTCAATAGGACTGTTGCTTCGTAGAACTTCTCCTCCGATACCATCCTGCTACAAATCTCTGCGAAGCTCAAAGCCGAAAGGCTTTGAGCGAAGCAGAATGGCGGAGAGGGAGAGATTTGAACTCTCGAGGCCTTGCGACCTACGCGCTTTCCAAGCGCGCGCCATAAACCGGACTAGGCGACCTCTCCGAAAATTTTTACCAGTGACTCTTTAATACCGCCGCGAGACGTTCGTTCTTCTCGAAATTCTCCGTCTTCCAGGATTCTATTATATTCTTGCGCTCTTTAGGCCATAACCCTATGTAAGATTCCCATCCTGTTACCGGACCTTTTCTGTTAACCCACGGCGAATTTTTAATATACCTATATACGCCATCGGGAAAAGTCGAGTTTGCCACCGTCTTATATGTCCAGTACGTCCAGTGAAGGCCGTTCTTCGAGAATACATAGAGCATATCCTTGACCCACTGAAGCTCACCGTAATGGCCATCGCGCCAGTTAACGCCGAACTCGCCGACGTATATCGGAACATTGTTCGATTTCATGAACTGGCTATACGGCTTGGCCAGCAATTCTATCATGTTCCTGTTCCAGCTTATCCCGTGGACCTTCCCAGGATATACGAGCCCGATATCCCAGTTAAATGTAAATTCAGGAGGCGGATATGTATGAACGCTGTAAGCGGTGTTCTTGTCATGGGGTTTACCGAGAAAACTTATGCGGCTGCCCCAGTCCGTCCCCTCGAGGAATATTATATGCCGCTTATCGGTATCCCTTATCTCCTTTGTGACTCTCTCGTAAATGCTCTTAACGAGGGATTCCTGCAAAATGCCTACCACGGGCTCGTTCAGGACGTCATATCCGGCAACGGTGCTCGAATTCTTATACCGGTCGGCCAGGAAGTGCCAAAGCCTGAAGTACCTATCCTGGTTAAAAGGATCACTGAAGAATTTAACTTCGCCCGTACAATCGGAATGCCAATCCGGATTCTGAGCGCCGGGAGCGGCATGCATATCGAGGATGCAATACAGTCCGTACTTCTCGCACCATTCGACTGCCCTGTCCAGATACTTCAATCCCTCTTCGTTAAGACTGAAGGGCCTGTCCTCAAATTCGACCAACCTGTAATTAAAAGGAATGCGTACGCAATTCGCGCCCCATTCGCTTATATTCTCTATATCGCTTTCGCGGATAAATGTATCCCGGAAGGATCTCGTAAAATCGTCTACCGCATCCTTGCCGAGCGCCTTCTCGAATGACTCCTTAAAGGCCTTCTCGGCTATATTGCGGCCGCTGAGCATATAGCCTTCCATCATGAGCCATCCGCCGAGGGCAACGCCCTTCAATACTACGGGGTGGCCGGCCTCATTTACTATGCCCGTACCTTTTACTTTAAGAAACGGCAGCTTTCGCGCCATATTTATCCTTCCGTCGGCATATAGGCTACAACATTAACGCCAGTTTGTCAATCCGCGATGTAGTATTATACCAAAAGTATGCCAGGAAGACACAAAAATTAGGAGTATTACCGGGAATCGACCCTGCGAAGGCCAGCCAGCGCTTCTTCGGCCTCGGGGCTTTGAGGATATTCGGATATGACTTTACGATATGCTTCTTTGGCTCTCGCGGGATCGCTTAATCCCTCTTCGGAGATGTATCCTATGGCAAGTTCGGCAACTCCGGCAAGAGAGGACTTAGGATATTTCGATATGACTTTTTCGAATGTATCAACGGCCTTTTTGTGAGCGCCAATACGCTCATAATAAGAGGCGATGAATAGATAAAATTGGACATCGTATTTCGGATCGGGGTACTGCTCGACAATATCCTCGAAAGCGCGTATCGCCGCCTCGTGTCCGGCCGTCGAATCTTCCTTTGCGGCTTGATTGAATAACTTAGCGGCACTGGCGAGTTTATCCGGCAGGACACTCGGCTCTTTATCTGAGATGTAGAGCGGCGCCAGCGACAGAAGCTCTCTGGTCCTCGTGAGGCCGGTGCTTATAAGGAGCGCGACTTGGGGTTTCTTACCGACGGAATATAACTCCTCGAGCCTGAGCCATTCATCCTCGATCATCGTCTCTGGTTTTTTCGGAATCTGCCCGGCGGATACCTCGGTCCTGTATTTAGACTTAACGAATACCGTAGAATCCGCCTGCGACGCGCCCTGCGCGAGCCCTAAACTGCGGACCATAACGATTCCGTCCAGCACTCCGACAGATGACTTTTGCATGAGAGGTATAGACTCGACCATGAAATTCGTTCCGATGGCCGAGGCCACCAGTTCTTCCGTGCGGATATTCAGGTCTTTCCTCGATCCCGCTTTACTGCCCGCGTAATAGGTCAGGACCGTTCCTTTAGCTATATCGAATTCTATAGGAGATCGCGTCGCCCTCGAGCTTAGGCTTGAGACTTTCATCTCGGAATTTCTCTTAAGCCTCATCGCATAGACGCCTCCGAGGCTTATGTCCGCGCTCCCGTCTTCGAATGTCTTCAAAATGTCTTCCTTGCCCAGACGCATACCCTCGGAAGCGAAGACCCATTCGTTTCTGCCTGAATCGAAAACTTTTACGATACCTCTCAGATCATGCACAGCCGGAAGCTGCGGCAGATAAGCGTAAGAATATAGCGAGACCGCGATAAATGAAAGTACGGCTACTCTAGCATAGACGAATTTAGGCACGGACAGCGCGTTTCTCAAACCATAAGCGATATCCTCCATCACCTGCTTTAAAATTATTGCGGGAGAGCGGCCCTTGCTTGCGGCAGTTTGAGGATTATCGATCTCATCGAGCTTAGAGAAGAACTTCTGTCTCGTCGACTGAGATACCTCGGCCGCCTTAAGGCTTGCGAGCAGCTCTTTTAGTTTCTTTACTTCAGTATCATTTAATTTTGCGTCCATGGCACTCACCCCTAAAAATTATAACCCGCTTTTTTTAAAGCGTCATATAACATCTTACGCGCCCTATTCAGCCTTACGCCAAGCGCCGTCTTGCTCAAACCCAGTATGCCGGCCGCTTCTTCGTAGGGCGTATCCTGTATATCGCAAAGAACTAATACGCTCCTGTATTTTTCATCCAGCGACGCTATTAAATTATTTATAATCTGTTCCGACTCTTTAGTGATCGCGGCGCGATCAGGCCTTAATTTATCGTCCGGGATGGTATCGCCTATCGTCTGGCCTCCGTCTTCGCCTATCGAAGCGTCCAGCGAAACATCTTTACCGCTTTTTTTCCTGAACTCTTTCTTGGCGAAGTTTATCGCGATAGCGTAGACCCAGGAGAGGAACTTACCGCTCTCCTTATACCGCGGCAGCCTCCGGTAGACATCGAGGAAGGTCTCTATCATGACATCTTCGGCCTTATGATAATCGCCCATGTACTTGTAAAGATAGCCGAGGATCCTGCCGCTGTACTTGTCGAAAAGTTTCCGGTAGGCCGCCTTATCACCTCTTCTGGCCTGGTCTATCAGCTCTTCGTCCATAATTAGAGTCCATTTTGGGGGAGAAAATTACAACTATATTTTCAGATTATACCACGGAGTAGAAAAATACGGAGGGTTTATTCGGTCTTTTTACTCAGAAGGAACAGCGCCTGGAATTTGCCGCCTTCTTTTACGGTAGTGGCGGCGTCGGCGCCCATGAGGGTCTTCTTTATCTCGAATATGAACTTATCGAGCAGCGCTATGAGTTTAGTTTTATACTCATCCAAAAGCGGCTTTATCGAAATCTGGTAAACTTTAAGGGCCTCTTTTTCATTATCGCTTAAGAGGCTGGGGTCTTTATCCATGAGTTTATGCAGATTTATGTCGGACAGTATCTTTAATTTCGTCTTGGCTCCGACGCTGACAAGGCCTGCGTACTGGTCTGGGAGTTTCTCATCCTCCACAACTATCCCCAGAAGCTTCGCTATCTCTGCGTATGCATCTTCGGTGGAATTTACATACCGGTTATATATGACAGACTGCTCTTTAACAAGACCCTCCAGGGCCCTGGATATGGCGGTAAAGTCGACTCCTTCGAGGATACCCTTCATCGATTCTGCCATCCTGATATAGCGAAAAGCCTCGCTGAACCCCCTGGCGGTGCCATCGTCTATGTATTCGCTGTCGATCATGACCGCCTGAGCCGCCTCGAGAAGATTATTCTCCATGTCGGTCCTGTCGGCCTTAGCGCTTAGTTCGCTTACGATATCGCCTAAGTCCTGCGTATCCTGGGAAGCATTGACGGCCAATCTTATGAAGTAAAGATCTCTGGCGTATTTAAGGCCGGGGTCTTCGGTCGTGTTATCGTATGAGGTCCAGCTGTCATTCAGAGCGAAATAGCCTCCCTCGGCGAAGTTGCTCGGCGCTGCGAGAGTATACTGGCCGTAACCGGCTCCGCCGACACCAAGTAACCCTCCGCTCGAAAATTGCATCTCTTCATATCCGATATCGGATATATGTAAAGAACGGTCGGTGTGTTTAGGACCAATTACGACTGGACCCTGAATATTATCTGAGCCCTCATCTGGGCCGTAGTATGCGCCCCGCCTTTCAGGTTCTTGGTATGAATTTCTAATTTCCTTAACATCCGATAATGTTGAAATACCATTTTCATCAAAATAATAGCTCATAATCATCTGCCCCATAACATTGCCATATTCATCATACTCAAGATTTGAAATGAGATGTACTTCTATCATATCGTAGTCATCCTCAGACGCGTAAGTGGTAACCCGCTGATCGAGAATATTGCCCATATCGTTATAGCTGAGATTCTCGATAATTTGTCTATTTATTAAAAAGTTTTCTCCTGTGCCGCCATAAGTTCTGACCTGCTCGGATGCAAGTTGGCCAATATCGTTATATGACCTATTATCGCTTATAGTCATATCCATTAGCATCGACATGCCCTCATCCATATAGTTGCGGATAGTAACGGTATCTATTTGTCTTCCTGACGGGGTATCGATATAGCAGTTGGTGATATCCCTGGCAAAAATGAAAAAGCCTTCCGGAGTATAACTTAAAATCTGCTGATGTTCTGTGTATGGGTCGCCTGTGTCTAACGTACGGACTATCTCATTTTCTTCAGGAAAACCGCTATAATAGCTAACCCACTGCATATCCATCAGCGGAGAATAAGAAACTACACTTACGTACTGCGGGAGAACGGCGCCGGTATCTTTAGTAACCGTGTCAGCAGTCTGCTCACCACCGCCGCCTCTCGGACCTTTAAGCGGCAGGTCCACATTCTGGTCTTGCACCGGTTCCGTCACCGCTTCCTGCTTAGAGTTATTAAAGGCGATCGTAGTATTCTGTGTATTGGTCTCGTTTTGTGTGTTAAGTGTAGAAGGGATGACCCATCCGGGTCCTTGGGTATAGCGCTGCTCCTGATTCATCTTATCGAGGACGTCCGATTGATAGTCCTGTGACGCAAAGACGCCCCCCGCCCATGCCAATAGCAAAAGACACGTCACCATCAGGATGCCTGTCGTAGAGAGGTATCTATTCATATAATTAAGTATATCATTATTACCTCTATTGGGAAGGCCATAACATATACATTTTTTATACCTTAACCAAAATACATCGTTTCGGGTATGCGTGCAATGGACAACTAATTTCATGGTAATGAAATTAGTGCCTACGGGCCGTCTATAGACATGCGGGCAATCGACCCGGTTGACCATGGCAGTGGCCAATCGGGTCGATTAACAGAGTTAGTCTTATCCTATTACTTCTTCCAACTAAGTTGTACCGGCTCATTGTCGTCCATCAGGCTATTTCTCTGAAATTTTCCGCCTGAAAGCTGGGCGCGGCTTGCCTGTATAGCATCTTGCTTCGATAGGATCTCGCTAATAATATCATTAGTGAGATCGCTAGCAGGCTGTGGCGCCGGAACTGGCGCCGCTTCAACTTGCGCATCCTGAGGCTCCTGAGCCAGTGGGATTTCCGCGGGCTGCGGCAGCGGTTCTGCCATCGGCATAAACTGAGGAGGTCTATGCGGATCGACGTTGTAATCATTGGTTATGACTTTAACGTCCATCAAATTACCGTCCTCGTCATAGGTGGCTACCCTCTGCTCGATGACCCTTGCATATTCATCGAATGATACGTTCGTGATCATCTGCATCTCGATGAAGCTGCCGTTGTCGCCCCATATGGTGACCTTCGCGTCGGTGATCCTTCCCTCCTGGTCGCGGGCAAGTATCTCGGTCTGGGTCGTCATGGTGACATTGCCGAGATTGTCGTAGTTTTTGACTACCCGCTTCGCGGGGGTTATACTCGGGTCATACCAGTCGTAGCCATATCCGAGGTAACTGTTCTCTATGATTGTACGGCTTACGAGCGTACCATCCCCGACATAGCTATTAATCGTCTGCCCGAGCAGCCTGCCTTGGGAGTCAAAAGCGGTATTCCATATATCATCCCAACACACGACTTGGCCGGCTTCGTTATAAATGGTTACCCTTAGCTGGGTGATCCTTGCCGCGGCGTCGAAGACGAGGTTTTCGATGAGTATTTTTTCAATAAATGTACCATTCTCATCGAAGATTTTAACTTCCTGTAATGTAACCCTGCCTGCGACATCGAAGTCGAGGTTTTTGATGAGCTGCTGCTGGATCATGTCACCGCTGTCACTATAGATGGTGACTCTTGTTTCGAGCACACGGCCGCTGCCATTGATCACCAGATTCTCGATGAGCTTCATTTCGATGATACTCTGCCCATCAGCGGCCAGAACTATCACTTTTTCCGAGACGATAAGGCCGTTTGAGTCGCGGACTATATCGCCGTGCTTCTCTATATTCATAAGCTCTCCGGTCTCGCTGTAGCTGTAGACGGCGTAGCTTATGATGTTTATGTAGTCGTAGTCATTCCATATTTCCTTCCTATCTATCAGCTCCGTCATCGCCTCATCTGCATAGGTGTAGACGGTGGAATGCTCCAAGCGCCTGCCCGAAGGGGTGTCTATGTAGTAGTTAGTGATGTCCTGGGCCTGGGCGAACGTACCGTCAGGCGTATATGTCAATACCTGCGTATGCTCGACATATTCGTTGCCTGTGTCGAACGTGCGGACGATCTTTGCATCCAACATATTCGCTTTTGTCATCGCCTCATCTGAATATGTGAATATCCACTGCTCTGTGTGATAAGGCCGCCAAGGGGTGTCGAATGTAAGGATCTTCTGAGCGGACAGGAAGACGCCGTTTTCGTCGTAACTTATAACTTCCTGGGCATCCACAAAATCGCCAATGAAGGTGGCAACCTGTCTCTCGACGAAACTCTGCGGAGTCATATTCTCATCCACATAGGTGTCGATAATGGCGCAGTACAAGAACCTGCCCGAAGGACTCTCCATATAGTAATTAGTGATGTCCTTGGCCTGGGCGAACGTACCGTCAGGCATATACGTCAATACTTGCGTATGCTCGACATATTCGTCGCCTGTGTCGAACGTGCGGACGATCAGGGCGTCTAGACAGTTCGTCATCGCTTCATCGTCATATGTCCATATCCACTGTTCTGTGTGATAAGGCTGCCAAGGGGTGTCGAATGTAAGGATCTTCTGAGCGGACAAGAGGACCCCGTTTTCGTCGGTATTAACAACGACCTTACAGTCGATAATATCACCTATCATCCTGTATTCTGTAATATCGACTAAACTTTGTGAAGTCATCTCCTCGTCTATATAGCGGTAGGCAATAGCGCGATACAGGAACCTGCCCGAAGGACTCTCCATATAGTAGTTTGTGATGTCCTGAATATTTTCAAACGTGCCGGTAGGCGTATACGTCAATATCTGCTGATGCTCGACGTATTCGTCGCCTGTGTCGAATGTGCGGACGATCTTGGCGTCCAGCATATTCGCTTTTGTCATAGCTTCATCTGAATATGTCCATATCCACTGCTCTTCAGAGTAAGAATCGTATAGAGTCGAGAATGTCAAAATTTTCTGTGCAGATATAAACACACCGTTTTCGTCACTATTGACAACAACCTTACAATCGATAAGCTCACCGGGATAAACGTCCCAGTTTATCTCCTGCACTTCGTACAGTTCCGTCATCTCCTCGTCCCCGTAGTATTTAACGATCGAACGATCGACGCGCTTACCTGCAGGAGTATCGACATAGTAATAGGTGAAATCTCTTGCGCCTGCGAATACGCCATCAGAAGTGTAATATAAGACTTGCTGATGATCGGTATATTCGTCACCTGTGTCGAACGTGCGGACGATCTGGGCGTCTATAACGTTCGTCCTGGCCTCGTCGGAATATGTTAATACCCACTGCTCGTCAACATAAGGAGCATCGGGAGTGAGGAAGGTGCAAATCTCTTTGGCCTCCAGGAAGGCGCCATTTTCATCGTAATCGGTAATTACTTTCACGCCTATAAGCTCCCGGCTCTTGTATTCTACGACTACATCCACCGGATCGATAATACCTTCATGCGCTATCTTGAACTTACCGCCAAAATATGAAACCACCGTAGTCGCAATGTTCTTAGTGGTCGGCTGCCCGTTCGCATCGAGATATCTGAACGTAATGCCAGGCGTGCTTGAGCCGGCCGCGAATACGGCCTGCGCAAGTCCATTAGAGTAGGCTATATATGAGCCGTCCGCAAAGGTGCATTTCGTAAGCTTCTCAAGACCTATCCTCCCTACATATAGGAAGACGCATAAAGGCTTTGCTTCCGGCGCCCACACGTCCCCCTTATATCTGAATACTTCGAAAGAGCGGAGATTGTAACTATTGCTGTATTTATACACATCCGTATATTTAGCTGTTTTCACGTCGTTTTCGGTCTTCCAATGAGTGATCGTATTTATACGTCCTGCTAATGACCTATTCCCCTTGCCATAATAAAGGATGGTGGCTTTGCTATTGCCGAGCGTGTCGAACTGTTCTATCCTGCTTACAAGCGTTCCGGAATAAAAGTATCTGTCATACGATCCATCCGAATAATTTACCCCGATTATCTGGACATGAGGAGTTACCGAATTTGGATGCTTGTTTACCTTTATAGTATAGGTAAATGTATCCGGAACCTTGGACGTCAACGGATTCGGGCCTTGCAATACCACCGTAAACAGATCCGGGTTCACGCGATCCGATTTGATCGATAGCGGCCTTATTTGGTTTTCCTGCACCCTTAGCCGGGAAGCAATATCATCTATCGCGGCGTTTATAACAAGCGCCTTAACCGGCTGCGCGTAGACATCCGCGCCAAAACAAATCCCGATCACCGCTACAACTACCGCCATCAACAATATTTTTGTTCTCATGGCTGAATCCTCCTATTTGTGAAACTTTTTAAATGCGTTTAAATTCTGATTAAAAAAATTCACCTCGATCATCTTCGCTTCTATCTCGAGCTGTTTAAGCTTTCGGACCAGGCTAAGTATTTTTTTGTTCTTCAGATATACTTTATGTACGAGCGATTCCATCGTCGATCCTTTCCTGTTTTTACCGGCCTCCATAGCCGTCTCACACCACTATAGTCCATATGGCTGTGAAATATTACAAGAAATCGTACAAATTATTTATTCAGGAAATATATCGAGGAATTCAGGTATGTGGCGAAACTTACCCACAAAAGATAAGGCACAAGCAGATACGCTGCGGGTTGCGAGATGCGATGGAATAAAATGATGGTGGCGAGTATCGCGCACCACATCAGTATTATGATGACGAGGCCTATAAGCGGCGACTTCATTCCGAAAAAAACGGGTGACCAGACAAAGTTCAGCGCCAGTTGAAGCATAAATATTGTAAGGGCCATCTTGACATTATCGTTCCCAAGCCCCTGCTTCCATATGAGGAAGGCGGAGACGCCCATCATTATATAAAGAACGGTCCAGACCGGGGCGAATATCCACGAAGGGGGATTCAGCGCGGGCTTTTTAAGCGCCGCGTACCATGAGCCTACCGAACTTGCAGTGAAGAACGAACCGACAAATCCGCCTAAAACGCATATCCCTACGCTGATTATTAGTTTTATCATGATTTCACCGTAACGGCCAACCCCACCAGCATGCCGAGTATGGCGCTGATAACGGGGTTACTGGTCATCGGGCACGATCCCGAAACGCACTTACCGAAATACCCGATCCCGAATCCTATGACGCCTCCTATTACAGCGCCCAATAGCATCCTCATATCGCCGAAGGATTACAGAGGTTCGCCGCATCACGCGCTGCTCTGCCGCAATTCTTGCAATAAAATTGCGAGTCCTTTACCAGCTCTCGGATCCTTCCCATATCGCGCTTAGCGGCTATCTGGCAAAGATGATTCACCTCGTGACAATCCTGGCCGGACTTGCAATGCTTCAGCGTATCGTGGTGCGACATATCACCCTCCATATTCTGGTACTACATTATATCCGCGTAATAGTCTCCGCAAAAAGACCTTCTCCGGAATCCGAATACCCCACCATAACCCTGTTTCCGTCATGGATATCCTCCGAACCGATCTTGCCGGTCGCTTTATCCGATATCACTGTGGCCGTAGTTACATAGAAAGATGTCTCCGTTCCGGAGTCATCGCGCAATATAATGTCACCTTCAAAATCTCCTCTTTCGGGATCTATAGGGTTTATAGAGCTGACCGTGCCTGTGAGCTCCTGCCCTTTCACCGCGAATACAGGCGAAACCATAACGCCCAATATCAAAACCACCATCAATATTCTCTTCATCTCAAACCTCCTTTTATATAACATTATAAATAAAGGCTCTTCCTTCTATCTGAATAATACTACTTTGCCCGCATACCGTCAAGCCCCGCCTTTTATTCCGCATGAAACCCTATCCTGCGCTTTGGAGGTTCGGGAGGAGGAGCCATCAGTTGGCGGATCGCCTCGAATATTGTACAGATATCTTCATCGTGTTTTTCAATCTTTCTTTCGAGCTCATTCAGTTTATGAGCGAGCTCTTTGTGGGCAGATAAAATATTTTTTAACCTTACAAACGCGCGCATTATGGCAATATTAACTTGAATCGCGCGTCGACTTTGCAGGACGCTTGAAAGCATTGCCACTCCCTGCTCGGTAAAAACAAGCGGAAGATATCTTCTGCCGCCTCTCCCTTCTTTTGAGGTTCCAAATTGGAACCTCAAAGATCTGGCTTCATCATTAGTCAACCGAAACATAAAGTCACCAGGAAATCGCTCTATGTTACGTTTTATTGCCTTATTAAGGTTTTTTGTTCTAACTCCGTACAGAACTGCCAAATCGCTATCAAGCATGACCTTATGCCCTCTAATAAAGTAAATCTTATTCTCAATAACCTCCCGGGGTATTAAATTGCTCATATCTTGCCTCTCTTTCTGCCTTTATACAGGCGTTATATCCCCCCATATATAAAGACGTAAAAAATGGCAAGAAAGTTGCAATTATTTTAAAATAGTTGAACCGGTGCAGATTTGGCACCGGTTCAAAATATGCCTTATCTATCTTGAAGTCACAAATTGTGACTTCAAGACCCCAGCGCTAGTTCGCCGCGGCGACTTCCTTGACGATTATCCTCTGCTGGGTCGTGGATGTCAGATTGTCGTAAAATTCTTTAAGTTTTATATATTCTTCCTTCGGAAGTTCCACCCTCTTATGACGCGTCACTTCGGTGATCTTCACCCCACCCGGAGTCTTCACATACTCCCTTTTAATATTCACAAATCCGTTATCGATATCCACATTCGGCGGCAGATATATGATCTCATATCCTTCCGGGATACGATAATCCGACACTTCCTCGCTAACCGAATTTATCGGATAGAATATCGGATACTTCCTGTCTTTATTCGCGAAATCCGAGCCCCTTTCGAATCCATTTATATTTATTATCATGATCCCGCCGGTAATAGGGTACTCGTTCTTGCGCCTCATCTTATTGTACGGCCTCATAACGCCGTATTCCAACTCAGCGCCTTTTAACTCGCGCTTTATCATCTCGCCGCCTCCGACGAGATACGTATCGAGAGTCGCGTTAAACTGCTCCATCTCTTTATTTGTAAAATTCTTCAGCCGACGCCGCTCGACTATGGAAAAATCCAGGTCCCATACCCCCTGGCCCTCTATCAGCGCCGAACCGTCCTTTGCTATAGCGATTGATCTGTTGGTGCCGGTATAATTACGTTTCTCGTCGAAGATCGGGAACCGTTCAAACCTCCCGCCATCATCGGTCACCAGGAATACATACGCCATCTGATAATCCAGCGGATACTCACCTATGTCGTAACCATCGAGAAGCGGATCCAGATAAAAGTCCCCTTCCTTTTCATCTTTGACCATAAGTATCACGTGGTCGAACAGGGTCGGCACCGGCAGATCATATTGAGGATCGTTTATGTCAAATTCCATATTGAACAGGCAGGTATTGGAATCAATCCCTACCGCGGCGAGCATTGCCTTACATAGTAGCGACAGATCCTTGCAATCGCCGTACTTATTCCTGAATACCTCGTCGGTCGAATGCGGCTCCAGCCCGTTATTCCCGAAAGACATCGACACGTACCTGAAATCCTTCTGGACGTACCTCATTATCGAGCGCGCTTTCTCCCTGACAGTCGTCTTGCCCTTGGTCAATTTAAGCGCCTTATCCTTTATCTCCGGAGTGATTGTGAGGTTCTTCTTTTCCAGGGACAATATCCAGTCCGATATGTCCTTCCAGCTTTCGATCGAAGAGAACTCCACGCCCTCCCTCATCATCTCCGGGGTGGGCGGCGGAAGATATTCCTCTTCATCCTCGTCGTCGTTGATATCATTCAATACCCATGTATAAGTTATATCGCCGCCGGCCCTGGTTATAATAGGTTTCCGGGTAAGGCCGAATTCCTTGTATTTAATGCCGAGGCTTTCCGGCATCGTGATAGTGAATCGGAATTCCTTAGCCGGCATCGAGCAACTGATATCATAAAGATACCAGAATGCGTTCTTTATGGGCATACCCTTCGATCTTCTGGTGTACTTGTGTTCCAGCATCGATCCTATCGTAACCTCCGGAAGCGTTATGACCTTCACCATGTCGTCGGAATACATCGGATACCCGCCGTAAACGGCAAAGTCCTGCACCTTAGTAGGGCCGAGCTTTCTATTATCCGGAGTAGTGGTGAATACCTCCAGATCCGTGATCTCCTCCCGGCCTTTTTCGTAGCGTATGGGGATCTCCCCCATAACTTTCGCATCCTCTTTCAGCACCTTCACCATCTTGTTGATCTTCTCGGTGTATGACCAGTCGCTATTCACCTTCACATCCACGCTGTACAGCATAAAGAGCATGCTGTTATCTGCGTACTTCTCCTCAAACGATACCGCAACCACCCCTCCCGAATCCGGCGCAAGAGCACCCAGGCATATAAAAAAAACAACCAACAACGACGCTACCGCCCTATTCCTCATAACATCTCTTCCCTTATTTTACTTACATTTGACTGAAAATATCTTATCGGCTTCTCCAGACGGTATAACTTTGGCGCTCTCCTTTCGACAGATACTGTCTATAGCCGCTTCTATCCTAAAAATAAAAAACCCCCACCGGACACAATATATCCAGCGAAGGTTTTACTTATAAATAAACAATGCATTGAACTAAACCACCGGGTGCGAGAAACGTTTCAAATATTTTATCGGCCGTAAACTTCACGGTCGCATATAGTAAGTATAAATAAAGAACCCTCGAGAGTCACACCACAACTCACGAAGGTTTTACTTTATTATAGTCCAGGATTTATTCCTTCCCAACTCAGGACTGCCTAACTGTGTATTAAGTATAGCACGGATTAGGGGGTTGTCAATGGGCGCAGAATTGCAGTCTTTCACTCTTTATCCTTCGATATTTCCCCGACTTTACTTTCTACATCTATAATATCATATTCATCTGCTATATGATGGTGATCGCTTTGCGATCGGAACAAATTATATCTTACAGTAATTTTCGGCGTAAGTAAAAAATTCAACAATGAGCTTATGGCGCTGAATAATAGCGCCGCCCAGAACGCGCTCCAAAAATCGACGACGGTAAAGCCGTTTACGAATTTCGCGGCGAGGTAAAAAAGAAAACCATTTATGAAGAATGTAAATATCCCAAACGTAAGGATAGTAAGCGGTAGAGTTATGATTAGAATGAAAGGCCGTATGAATGTGTTCAGCAGCCCGAGAATAAGAGCCACAACCAATACAGTTTGCAGATTGTCAATACTTACACCAGCGATTATGCGTATAACAATAACCAGCGCAATTACATTGATAAACCACTTTGTTAAAAATTTCTTCATGTATCTAGTTTTATTCTTTCCTTAGCGTCTTTACCTATTAATCCTGAATATCCACTATATATTTTGCTTCCTTAACCGGCGGAGTATCCTTTTCCCACGGTCTGATATATTTGAAGGATATCTGTGCCTTGCCAGCCTGAATAGCCTTAAAAGTCCATATCGACTTCCCGCCGCTGCCTACGAGACCCGTCTTATATGGTATATACTCTGATCTCATAAGGTTAATCAGGTTACTATCTATCGGGTTGGCAAGCTGCCATTCATAGCCGGTGGTTGCATTAGCGTCCAGGGTGATTACAAATTCCCTGCCTACTATAGTTTTGATCGTATTGTCCGACTGTTCTTGCCCGATAGGAACCTTAAACTCGGCTTTTGAATATATATACCCTCCGGCGAAGGCAAGTAAAGAAATGGACAGGAGTATTAAAATGATACTTATCTTCATCTTATTTCTCCTTTAGCGGGGACGCTCCCCTTGGGGGGGCACGCCTGAATTTCTGACGAAAGTTCGCATGCGGAGGTCAGAATCTAGTTTCCATTTTTGCTCTCGGGCCTTCGAGTTTAAGCTGTGTCTCGACGCCCTGGTCCGAGGGATTTTTATCGTCCTTCCTTCTTTCGTAGACAGTCTGGGAGCATCCCGCCAAGAAGGTCGAAGCGATAAGGATAGCGCCTATGAGGTTTTTAGTGAGTTTCATTAATCACCGTCTATTTCAACACCGGCAGAGCTGCCTGTACTAACGGGCCGAAGGACCGCGCGAGGATCTTATTCTTGCATTCGTGGCAAAACGCGATCTTCTTTTTGTCCGGATCCAGGCAATCGGCGGAAGTATTCATCACGCACTTTAAGTCCGGACACTGCCCAAGCCCCCAGGCATTCCCGATTTCATAGAGCGCCTGCCTTGTGGCCCTTTTAATAAATAATTTATTATCCGGCTTATTGCCGTAAAATTCATCCCTGAGGCGGTAGAGCGACGTGACGCTCATAGCTTTAGGCGCATTCGAAATGCCGTATACGAAATCCGATCCCGGAGAATACAGGTCGACATCGACCAGCACTAACGCTACCTCGATCCTGACATCGAGCAGGACCTTTTTCTGCATATATTTCAATATGGAATCCGCGCTATATTGCTTCCTCGAAGCGTCGTAGGCTGTTTCCGGGAGGGCCTCCCGCGGGACGATCTCGATCCTGACTGTCGTAGGCATATAGCCTGGGAGAGTCTCTTTAAGCGACTCGAGCAATTTCTTATCCACATCGCCAGCCGGGACGATATATATGCGCTCGTTTACGACTTTCGCTTCCGCATTGAGCGCGAAAGCCGCGCACGCGAATAGAAGAATAATCGCAGCTATAGTTGTTTTGTTTTTCATAGTTTTAGCCCTATCAGAATCGTATTTGGGGACAGGTTTGGGATTGCCGCGAGAACCGTCCCGGAGTTAATCTACCACTGCATCAATTCTATCGGCAGGCCATCGGGATCTTTGATCTCGGCGCGGATGCAGTGCCCCAGGTCGAGCGGCTCTGCGGAGAGCGCGACGCCCTTCTCCTTCAAATGCGCTACCGCCAGATCCATATCGTCCACCTCTATGGAAATGGCGCCGTATCCCACATGTATGACTTTTTTGGGCTTTGGTCCGGCCTCGGCGTACGCCATTAACTCAAGCCTCGTGTCTCCCAGGTCGAGATACACATATTCTTTTAACGTTCCCACTCCCGCTACGGATTTTCTTTCCGAGAGCGTAAACCCGAGGATCTCGGTATAAAACTTTATCGTCTTTTCAATATCGCTCGGTATCAACTCCACATGATCTATTCTCTTAAACATTTTCCCTTTCCCTTTCCGGTTATGATTATTTCGCTATTTTACATCAAAAAATGGCCGCTGTCCTTAATTATTCAAAATTGAACGCGCTGCGTTCAGAATTGAGCCGGACGCATTATCACGCTTATCCAATTCGAGACGCACTGCGTCTCGAATTGAGCTGTGTCCCCAAGCTGCGCAAAGGGTACAGATTTGCAGGATAAGATTCTGCGCACACCGCGTGCAGAATTATCTTCAACACAAGCAGACGCCCTATTTTGGTACATCCTATCCGCAGGGTGTCCCTTTGCAGGATGGCCCCGATACTAAAAGATGTAAAACTCCAACCATTGGTTGCAGAAATAGTAATAAGGATAGCGCATATCAAAAGATTGAAAGCAAATATTTCAAATTAGAAACAATAGGATGATGTAGGGCGAGGATCTGGCAGAGCTATACAATGTTCAATCTTGAGGTCACAATTTGTGACCTCAAGATGACAATATAAGCAAACGCCCTATTTTGGTACATCCGATCCGCAGGGTGCCCCTTTGCAGGATGGTCCCGATACTTACTTTTTCTTACTTTTGTATTGACAAAACATACTTAGTTATATATACTTGTAGTGGAGGTGGATATCATGAAAAGCGTATTATCTATAAAGATAGAGAAGTCCTTAATACAAAGGATAAAGGAGTTCTGTCATAGCCACGGCTTAAAGCAGGGCTTTTTTGTCGAAAAAGCTATTAAAGCCCAGATGGAGCGCGAAGAACTGATAGAGGATATCACCGAGCTGAAGGAACTGCAAGCTTTTGAAAAGAACGCCATATCGTTAGACGATTATCTTAAGTCCCGCAAAACAGTTTAATAGCATACCTTTTCCTTAAAGGACCCATGATAAAGTACCGCATCAAAATAATATCGAAGGCCGGAAAGGATATGAATTCAATCACCGGCCGCGATTTTGACGCGTTAAAGAAGAAGATCATCTCCCTATCTGAAAACCCGAGGCCCTTCGGGTGCCAAAAACTCACCAACGAAGAAGGCTACAGGACGAGAGCCGGTGATTTCAGGATACTATACCGAATAAACGATACCTTAAAAGAAATCATAATCTACAGAATAAAACACCGCCGCGAAGCCTACCGATAGTTTTAAATCGCGGCCCCACCACTCCCCTGCTCCTTAAACCAGCTCTGCACGGCGGATACTTTATCGCCCTGGATCTCGATAGTGCCGTTCTTTACCGTCCCGCCGGTGGCAAGCGTCGATTTAAGCTCCCTGGCGATCGAATCGAGCCTTTTGGCCCCGTATGTGTGAAGGCCCGAGATCGTGGTGACGCTCTTGCCGGCCCTCTTCTCCAGACGGATCTTCGGCACCGGTGATCGCGAGTTATTCTTCATTGTGACCTTATACTCTTAATCTATCTCGTAGACGCCGGCGACCTTGGAATAGACCTTAACGTGATCCGTTATGTTTGAGCTCACGTTAAATCCTTTTTGAACGGATACGAAAGATCTGCTCAGCATCATCGGCGATTTGGCCCTGGGCTCGTAACTGTCATATCCATATTGATTCACTTCTGCCGCGGCCTGCTGGTCGGTGATCACAAACACCCTCTTAACCGCGGTAACTTTCTTTCCTTGAGTCCCGGCGGTGCTATCGGCATTTATCTTTAACTGCTTCAGGGCTTCGGTCAATACCTCTTCTTTGCATTTGTCTTCCACATCCTCCGTGACGCCGGATTCCACCTTTTCGAGAAATACTTCTTTATCGATCGCCAGGCTTAAGTCTATGATCTTAGCAATGAGCTCCTGCATCTTGCCTTCCGGAAAATCGCGAACTTCGATGATGAGCTGATTTGAGAGTTTGCTCCCGGTCGCCCCCACCGATATCTTAGCCTGCTTTATTATATCCCAGCCTTTTATTATCTTCACGCCCGATAATCCGAGACCCTTTACGGAGGCCTCGATCCTTTTGGCGATCTGCTCCGACTGGGTGTTCGTTTCGGAAAAAGACGCTTTCTGAATATCGAATCCGAAGCTCAGCCTGAACATATTTACCGCAAATTCTTTATCCGATTCGCCTTCCACGAATATTAGATTCCTGCGCAGCGGATCGATATCCATAACTGCCTGCTGGGAAAAAGCTATCCCCTGGGAACATAAAACCAGCGCGCACAATACTAATATAAAAGCCACTCTTCTCATACATCCTCCTTTGTTTTACAATACACCTTCATGACATGCAACCGGGTCGGTTGTTACAGGTTAGCGACATGTAACCGACCCGGTTAAGACTCTTTTCCGCTATTTTACTTTCTATTAAAAAAAGATACTGACGACCGCTTCCGTCTTGAACTCATAAAACGTGTAGTATTCGCTCGGCTGGCCGTTATAGTAGATCGGGAATGCCAGCTCCAGCGATACGGCGTACTTGTCACGCTTAGTCTTGCCTACCGCTATATCGAAAGGAATGAAGACCGCCCCTTTATCTATAAAATTGACCTGTATATCCTGTGATGGGTATGTCTCGATGAACCACCCTTCGGGAAAGTTGATGTTGAGTATCGGGCTCACTCCAATAGTGCTGATATGCTGCCGCGAAGCCGAACCCGCGTAATCGACGGCGTAACGCGCCAGGAAGCCGAAGAAGCTGCCTTCGCTTATTTCCGGCAGCATGCGGCGGACGCCGAAGGTCGGAACGGCCTGATACTTGCCGTTTCC
>Ga0247841_10002209_pt1 | contig 39886 bp, 38 predicted proteins | sample LaCruzMarch2015__2_FD_192410 | JGI IMG/M metagenome (GOLD analysis project Ga0247841, IMG submission 192410) | Freshwater microbial communities from meromictic Lake La Cruz, Castile-La Mancha, Spain - LaCruzMarch2015_18m | ecosystem: Environmental > Aquatic > Freshwater > Lake | place: Spain...
TCCGTCTTGGGGCTCCAAAAGGTCCCAATGGGCCGCCAACTTGATATGGCTGGCTTTCAGATCCTGTAATAGCGCCGAATAAACTTCCTTCCAATCCAAACCCATGTTTTGGGCGTGCTTCTGGGAAAAAGCGACGCCATAGGTGATCTTTTTTGCCATCGGAAATTTGAATAGATAAAAAAAACCGATCATTAAACCCAATAACAGTACTACCACCACCGCAATGATTTTCTTTCGCATATTTTATTATAAGATCGATATAATCGCAATCCGGCACAAAAAATCGCTAGTTCAGCGCGAAAACCGCCAACCCCGACATGATCAATAAAATGGCAACGATCTTCTGGACCATGGCCGCGGCAGTAATTTCTTCCTTGAACGGCTTGGGGAAATAAACCCCGAGAATCATTGAAAAAACAAATATGAAAACATACTGGATGCCGGCCATCGCGTTGATTACCGGTACATTGGCCTGGGGTGCCAGCGATACCGCAAAACTTTGTAACGCAAACGACGATCCACCCATCACCTGGCCCGCGAAAAACAAAAAATTGGGCTGGCCGATGTCGCGGGCGCGATGGCGGCCGAAAACCGCGCCGCGCACGTCGCGCGAAAAAAGGAACGTCATCGCCGCGCCCGCCGAACCGAAAGCCGTGAGCAAAAATCCCTGCAAAAACGGCATTTGCAGATAGACCAACTTTGCCAATACTACATTGAGCGTAAAAAGAAATGCCGCGGCCAAGATCAAGGCGAACCCATCTTTTTTGATCGAGACCCCGCTGGCCATTATCAGCCAGCCGCCAAAGATCATCAAAAAAAATCCCGCCATCTCCTTGGGTCCCAACACCGCGGCGCCTCCCGAAACCAAAGCAGTCAAAAAAAATCCGAAAATCGGCACCAGGCTGCCGATGACCGGTACCGCGCGCGATGCTTCCAAACGTTTTAACGCCGAAAGATAGAAATAACATCCGTAGATCTGCGCCGCGCCCGCAACCAGGCCGATCAAAAAAAGCGTCGGATCGGGATTGGCCCAAAACCCGAACGGCAAAAGCATCAGCGCCCCGGCGCTCAATATGCCGATATAAAACGCGTAAATTTTAGGATCGCCCAGTTTTCCGGAAAGCAAAAACTTATCGATCAACGAAGCCGCCGCCAACAAGATATAACCGCCAATAGCAATGAATAGCCACAACATATTGTTCCGAATCGCGAATCAGGAATCATGAATCAGGAATGGATTTAAATTCATGATTCAATATTCCATATTCTTGTTACCCCAGCTTGCCTTCGGCTACCAATTTTTTAATATTTCTCGTTCCCATCTTATCTCCCTCGATAAATCCTTCCATCGCCGCCTCGGCCAAATAACCTTGCACCAGCCAATCATCAAGCCACTGATTGATACAGCGCAAATCGCCCTGCTCAAGGCCGAACCCGGATTTCAACAGCCAGCTTTTATTGAAATCTTCCTGCGACCCGATTGGCGGCGCCACAATGATCGGGATGCCCAGCGCCGAATAAAACGAGAGCTCACTTGGTTTGGTCCAAAGAATGTCGGTTTTGCGCAATGTTTTGTTGAACCGGGAGAAATAATCGCCGATCCCGTTTTCAAACAAAATCTCAACTCCCGGGCATTCCGACATTCCCAATTTATCGATATCCGCTTGGTATTGTTCTTTTAATTTTTGGTTGATGCCAACCGAAAGGATCACTTTTATTTCCCCTTTTTTGATCCGCGGCCCCAACTGGCGCATAATACTCGAACCGATCTCCCCCTGGGCACCCGCCCCTCCGGCCGAAAACATGATCGTCAGAGGCCGTTCGGTCTTTTTGGGAAGCTCGCACAACGCCTCTTTCACTAAGCCGCAATATTTGGCAGTGTAGGCGCCCGCCGGATCCAAGCTGGCCATACGCAAACCAAGATCGGCCTTTACTACGTCCATATCCGCGAAATCTCCCTTAACCGATGAAATATTGGCCTCCGGCAAAGGATATCCGGTTAAAAAGATCTTCTTCTTGGGCACTCCGTAGAGCTTGAGGCGCGCCGCCACGCGGGCATTGGGCGCGCAATAATTAATGCGGCTGTTGACCGGATCCCGGGATACCCACTGCCGGCTGATATCGGCATCGCAAACGATCAAATAGATATCTTCCGGATAGTCAAACTCCTCGGCCATGAACGCCGTAATGAAAAACGTAGTCACCAACGGCAATGGTTTTTGCTCCAATTTTTGGACAAAGTCCCTTCCCCAACCTTTTTTTAGCAGCGCGTAGGTCCGGTTGGTCAAAAATGGCGCCCGCGACAAATCCTTATTGGGATAAAATTCGATTATCCGCTGGAACAATTTATCGTAACCGGAAAAAGCCATGCCGCCGATAAGAGGCATGCGCTTGAACCTCGAAATCGCTTCGTAAAAACTCCGGCTGTCTTCCCATATCTTTTTATCCTTTTGTGGAATACCGTCATAATCATTGGCGTTGATGATCTGGCCTTTATACGCCAAATCCTTGAGCGGATACGCCGTCCGTTGGTGGCCGTATCCCATATTGACACAAGCAACCCAAGCTTTGTTCACGATCTTTTCCATTTTTTAATCATACCAAAAAAAATTATTAAACAAAAACAGATATTGATTCCAATATCCGCTTGAACACAAATATCTCAATAATAATACTGGCCATCAATATTCGCCCGCAACTTCCCCAGAACATGATACGTTCTTCCGCGAAAAGTAGCCAATCGATTATTGTCCCGGTTGCTTTCATGCCTTCTATTGATTTTAAAAACAATTGGCTTGGTTGTTTTGATGTATTCCGCTTCTCCCGACCAAAGTTCATATCTTCTCATTACTGTTCCTGCCGGCACTTCACAATCACATTCTTCGTCCGGTACATCTATCGCGGCATCATAAAATTCTTTTTGCGCCTCCTGTTCGTTGCTAATTTCTTGGATCCCCGAGCCCTTATATGTTTCATTCGCGCCGGCAGATTCTTCTTCTGTCACGTTGTCGGCATTGGCGTCCTTTCCCCGGTTTTCCAAGTTATTTTCCATTTCAAAATCACCACCGGATTCCATCATAGCTTTATAGAAATATTTTTACTGTTATTAATTCCGCGGCTCGCAAAGAGTAACTTCATTGTTCATATGATACTTGACGTAGTGACCGACAGTCAAATCAGCGCAATTTCGATATTCCGTCACTAAGTTTGCGCAAGGTCGCACCTTACACAAACTTATCCGCGAGGGTTTAAAAAATCGAGCTTTTCTTTTTGTTTTATTTTCCAGACAATGGCCGCCAAAACAATATAAGAAACGGCCAGCCAGATAAAACCGATCTTGAAGTTAACGGCGGCGCCGGGCAAAGCGGAAAACAATTCCGCCACCTTCAATAAAAAAGTAAGCGCCAGCCAAATCGGGAAAAACAACACCCATCCCAGCGCGGAACTGATCGCGCCCGCGATCGCCAGGATAAATCCGTAAATGGTAATGAACGGCACCACCGGTTCGACCAATAAGTTGGTGATGGGCGCGTAAAGCGAAACATAACCGAAATTAAAGATCAATATCGGCAAGGTAAAAATTTGCGCCGCCAGCGTGATCGACAGCGCCTGCCGCAAAAATTCCGGTTTTCCGGGAACAAAAACCAGCCTTTTCTCGATCGGACGGGCAAAATAACACATTCCCAGCACCGCCAAAAACGATAATTGGAAACCAACGTCAAAACGCAACAAGAGCGGATTTTGCATCACCATGAATGCCGCCGCAATCGCCACGGCCCGGTCGATATCCGCCGGACGGCCGATTATTTGCGCAATGATCATCAGGCTGCCCATGATCCCCGCCCGCACCGCGGACGCGGGCAAACCGATCATCGCGATGAACGCCCAAATAAAGATCATGGTTGCCCAAAGCGCTTTTTGGCGCCACCAACCCAGCCATACCAAAAATGGCGCGATGATCCCGGCCATGATGGTAATATGGGTCCCGGAAACCGCGGCCAAGTGGCGCAATCCGGAAATGTTCAATTCTTCCTTTAATTTCACGCAATCGGGATCGGCTTGTAATTCCTTTGCCGAACAGCTGGCCAGCCCGCTTTGGTCACCCAGCAGGATCGCGGTCAAAAGCGAATTTTGCGGAGACGGCAAGCTTTGGCTGATACCTTTCTTTAGCTCGTGTTTTATCCAAAGCAGACCGGCAAAAATCGGATTGCCGCCATTTTCCGAAACCAATTCGGTCTTGGGATAACGCGCCATCGAATATACACCATCTTTAGCCAGGTAATTTTTATAGTCAAAACTATCAAAATTTTGAGGCATTTCCAGCAAGGCGGTAAACTTGATCCGGTCGCCGTAGCGGTATTCCGGATAACGGCTCACGATCGCCAGGATCTTTCCTTCAAAGCCTTCGGGCCGCAGAATTATTTGCTGGCTTGATTGGCCGAAAACCGGATCGTTAACGATCAAGCCGCTGACTTCAACCGTCGTGCCGTTTATTTTTGCCAGAGGATTATCCCGGCCATAGCGCCAAACCGCGTCAAACCGCCAAAAACCCAAAACAAAACTCATAAACAAAATTCCGGCCACCGCGAACTTGTGTTTCCGGAGAACCAACCCCGTAAAAAATAAAAAAACGGCACCCGTCGCCATTGTCCAAAACAAAAATTCCGAAATTTCCGCTAGTGATGCCGCTCCGATTCCGGCCATCATCGCCAAACATCCGTACAAAAATATTTGCGCGTAAACCATACCGTCATTTTTTATCCAGCGGATTGCCGCGCATCACCGCGTAGATCGCCAAAGCCACCATATGCTTGCAAACCGAGCCGCTCCGCCCCATGAAACAACTGCAGTCGCCCTGTTCGCAGGCTGATTCCGAAATCGCCACGTCGTAAGGTTTGGCACCCAAAACCAGCGCGGTGTATCCAAGATATGATTCCTCAAACTCCGTGATCTTCCCGTCTTCGTAAAGCTCCACGGCGCGCCTCCATTTCTTTTCGTCCAATCCAAACTTAATTTTTTCCAAATCGTATGCTGGATTCATGGTTTTTGCGGTCATCGCACACGGCAACCGGGAATGAACGGTTTTATCGCTTCCAACGCGGCGTTAAAGAATTCCGGAGGGAACGGCCGCAAGCTTTCAAATTTCGGGTCAATGGTGCGCTCCGGCCGGAAATTCTGCAGGAAATATTTCGGCATCCGCCCGGGAACCGTCACCCCGATCCATTCGGCCATCCTCCCCAAATCATCGGCGGTATGCACCCCCGGCGCGCAAGTGGTGCGGAACTCAAAATCAATATCGCTGTTTTTTAAAATCCCGATGCTTTCTTCAATATCGTCAACCGACAGCTTGTCGCCAAAAACCAGCGAATAGCGCTCTTTGGGCAGTTTGATGTCCATAGCCACGTAATCGATCAATTTTTTATCGATCAAATCCTTTAGCATCTTGGGATTGGAACCGTTACTGTCGAGTTTAACCAAAAAACCCAGACCCTTTATCCCTTTGATAAGATCCGGCAATTCAGGGTTCAAAGTCGGCTCGCCGCCGCAAATCACGATCCCCTCCAAGTATCCTTTTTTACTTTCAAGAAAATTAAAAAGCTTCTCCTGCGAAATATCGGGCTGCGTCGCGATCAGCTCCGGGAACACCAATTCCTTGGCGTAACACCAAGGGCAACGGAAATTACAGCCCCCGAGAAAAACCGTAGCCGCCACATGGCCCGGATAGTCGATCAAAGTTGTTTTTTGCACCCCGCAAATCCTCATAATCTCAATTACCAAATGGAAGTAAGATAACATCTTACTTCCATTTTGAATCTTATCGCTAATTCCGATCCGGCATCAGGCCAGAGATTCTTTCCTGATCTTATATTCCTTGCGGTCTTTGTATTCCTGTTGCTTGCCCAAATTGAACTGGCCTACCGGACGCAGATAGCCCACAACGCGAGTGTAAACCTCACAGGGCTGCTCGATGGTGCACTTGGGACATTTAAAGTGCTCTCCTTCGATATAACCGTGCGTGGGGCAGATCGAGAATGTCGGCGTCAAAGTGATGTAGGGCAATTTAAACTTCTCGAAAACCTTGCGCACCAGCGCCTTGACGCTGGCCGTATCGCTCAACCGCTCACCCAGGAACAAATGCTGCACCGTGCCGCCGTTGTAGTGGCACTGGATGTCGTCCTGGAGTTTCAACGCCTCGAACACATCATCGGTATAATTGACCGGCAATTGCGACGAATTGGTGTAATAAGGGCTCTTCTTGGTACCCGCCGAAGAAATATCGGGATATTTGGCCTTATCCTTCAAGCATAAGCGGTATGAAGTCGATTCGCCGGGAGTGGCTTCAAGATTGTAGATGTTGCCGGTTTCCTTTTGATATCCAACCATCCGGTCGCGCATGAAATCCATCACTTCGATCGCGAAAACCCTGCCCTTGTGCGACGCGATGTTCTCGCCCAAGAAATTAACCAACATTTCGTTCATCCCCACCAATCCGATCGTAGAAAAATGATTGCCGTAATACGCCCCGCGCGCTTTCTTGATATTGGAAAGATAATGGCGCGAATAAGGATAAAGTCCTTTCTCGATATAATCCTCGATCACCTTACGTTTCAATTCCAGGCTTTCTTTGGCCAGGTCCATCAAATGGCCCAAGCGTTCAAAAAATTCTTTCTTGGTCTTGGAAAGATAACCTAACCGGGGCATGTTCATCGTTACCACACCAATGCTTCCCGTAAGCGCGCCCGCGCCAAACAAACCGCCGCCGCGCTTGTGCAACTCGCTCAATTCCAAACGGAGCCGGCAGCACATGCTGCGCACATCCTCGGGGTTCATGTCCGAATTTACGTAATTGGTGAAATAATTGATGCCGTACTTGGCAGTCGCTTCCCACATCGCCTCCAAATTGGGATTGTCCCAATCGAAATTCTTGGTAATACTCACCGTCGGGATCGGGAAAGTAAAAACGCGCTGGTTGCTGTCCCCCTCAAGCATCACTTCGTAAAACGCCTTGTTGAACATGTTCATCTCTTCCTGGAACTCCCCGTAGGTCTTATCCTGCGGCACGCCGCCGATGATCACCGGTTGCTTGGCAAACGACGGCGACGGCGTGAGATCCAGCGTGACGTTCGAAAACGGGCATTGGAATCCGACGCGCGTGGGCGTGGCCATGTTGAACAAAAATTCCTGCATCGCCTGCTTCACCTGGTGGTAATTCAAGCCATCGTAGTAAATGAACGGCGCCACCAATGTGTCGAAATTCGAGAACGATACCGCGCCCGCGACCTCTCCGGCCAAAGTGTAAATAAAGTTCACCACTTGTCCCAGCACTGTGCGAAAATGCTTCGGCGGCTTCGATTCAAGTTTTCCCGCCGTGCCACCAAATCCGCGCCTCAGGAAATCATACAAATCCCATCCCGAACAGTAAGGTGCCAAAGTATCAAGATTGTGCAAATGAAAATCGCCCGATTCGTTGGCTTCGCGCACTTCTTTTGGATACACTTTGTTCAGCCAGTATTTTTTGACGATATAGGAAACCGCGTAATGGTTAAGCCCCTGCAGTGAAAAAGCCATGTTGGCGTTCTCCTGCACTTCCCAATCCATTTTTTCCAAATACTGGTCGACGCGTTCCACCGCCGCGTCACTGGCAACCGCCGCCTCGCGGATGCGCCGGCGCTGCTCACGATAAAGGATGTAAGACTTGGCCGTATCCACCAGACCCTCCATGATCAAGACCTCTTCGATGATGTCCTGTATCTGCTCCACGCCCGGAATGCCGTCGTTCTTGAAACGGCGTTTGAAGATCTTTAAAACATCATCGGCGATCTTTTGCGCCTTTGCTTCATCCCCCTGCCCGGTCGCGGTTACCGCTTTGAATATCGCGTTGACGACGCGCTCAAAATCAAAATCGACGATCCGACCATCCCTCTTTTGCACCTTGGTGATTTTATTTTCCATATTGAACCTTTATTAAAAAAATTAGATACGCCCTAAAAACCCGATCTGCGCACGGCACAAACCAACGAAAAGAGTTTTTTACAATGGCATTGTCTATTTTACCGCAGCCATAATTCCCGTCAATGGATTGATATATGGGCAATATCGTGCTCTTGTAAATTGAATAATCCGACAGGCGAAAACCTATTTATCTATCATCGCACCGCCATTACCGCCTTTGACTTTTATAAAATCGTTATTAACAGAAACTTCCCCCGCGGTATAAGTGTATACTTCGGAAGAAGACTGAATAACGGCATACTGATCCGCGCCGCCAGTTGAATTAAAATCATCAAAAACTATCGCATTGTCAACGATAAAGTTCATGGAGCCGCCATTATATGACGCCGAATCATAATTATAACCTTGGCTTAAAGGCGTTCCATCGCCACCAATCTGCCCCATGACAGTCGGTGTTTTTATAGTTTCAACAACCGCGAACGTAGGCACAATATCACCGTTGGGGTATTCCACTTGCCCTACTTTGATCGCGATAGCGGCATGGCCAACGGACGTAGAATCTTTGATGCTGCGACCAGAGAGACCAACGGCATACGCGTCAATACCTGCGTCTTGCAACATTTTCTGCGTATCCTCAACAAAGTTCTGACAATTATAAAAATCAGGGCTATTCCTGTCATTATCATAAACACGGTCTTTTATGGAACTCGACTGCATAAGCTCGACAGCGCGTATCAATGTTTCCAGCTCTGTTTTATCCCCAACAATAGAAACTTCCTTATCGTGGGTAATCGTACCCGTATAATCCACGTGAGCGGTTAAACCCAACAATTCTCCGCCTCCCGACTCGGTAATGAATTTACCGGTTTTTCTATCGAAACGGCTAACCAAACTAGTGCTATCAAGCAAGGGTTTGTCGAGCTTTTTACCCACACCAGGGGCGTCATTGCTAAACGTATAATCAAGATCAAGCAATTTCTGAACCGCGCTATAGTCGAATTTTTGGCCGCTGACTTTGGGATCCGTACTTTCAAACTTTTTTTGCAGCGATTTTATCTCCGCGTCGGTTAAATCGGCGGCTTGCAGCAATTTTTTAATGTCCGGCCAGCTATCTATATTAAGCAAATATTTTTCGATGATCGATTTCGCGAGCTGGCGCACTTCTTCTTTTGTCATTTCGCGGCCGTTTTTCGTTAACGCCTCCATTGTTTTCCAGATAAAACTGTCTTCTCCACCAAAATCAGCAGGAGAAAGATCGATGCGCTTGCCATTGCTGCTTATCTGTAAAACACCGTCAACCTGTCTGACGGATCCCGATATCCATTGATCCGCCGTAACGGTTTTTGAAGTATCACCAAAACCGGACGTCGATGACTCCGACGGACCAAACGAAGAAGATACGTTCAATGTGTTTAAAATAAAAAAAGCCCAAGCCGAAAAAATAAAGACGATCGGAACTATTAATTTATATTTTTTAGTATTCATCTGTTTACCTTTGGCAATTCACCCCGCACGAAACGCAACCGGTCATATACTCCACCAAACTCCGCTATAACCAAAGATCCCAAGAAGGACGCCCACTAACACCCAAGAAAAAAACAACGCAACATAGCCAATACCGATAACCCTCCACCAGCCGATCATGCGCTGCTTTGTCTCCGTTCCCCCGAATCGCGAGTAAAACATTACTCCGGTGGCCAACACCAAAAGCGGGAGCAAAATAACCGACACTTTAAACAAAATAAAGTTGATTGTTTGCTCCACCGCCAAGAGCATGTGCTTGATCGAGCAAGGTTCGCGATCGTCCCAGGCGGTATTGGGATTATCATTTGTTAAGCCGCAAACCGCCAATACCGTTTCGCCCTGTTTTATTTCTTTTCCGCCGGCAACGAAATTGAAATTCCAAATGGACGGCGCCGGGCCCGTATCATGGCAATCTTGGTCCAAACACGCCAAAACGCTCCAATCGTATCCGCCAAAACAATAAAGCTGCTCTATATCTTTGCTGACGGTAGTCGCGCTCCCCTTAACTATCTTTTCAACTTTCTTACCGACAACGCAATCATCGTTAGTCTCTTTGCCGGATCTTTCCTTGTAATCCAAAACAAATTTATAATAACGCGCCCCGGCGACCGGCTCCCAAGAAAAATCATAGATCAGCCGGCCATTATCGACAACATCCCCCGGGATGATCGGATTTTTTGACGCGCCCAGCGCCGCCGTGGCAAATGTAAATTCAGGACCAAAAATACCGCAAACCCGCCCCGCGGCATCGGCGCAGGTTTGCACTTTCCACCCATATGATTTACTTTGTCCGACTTCCGGATAATCAAGTACATATTGATTGGCGGTCGTGTTGATCTTTTTGCCGCCAAAATCAACGATATACGATTTGGCGCCAGGCACCGCTTCCCATTGCAAATTCACCGGCAACGCCAAATCGATCGCACCATTGGCCGGCACCATTGATGCGGTCTTGGGGGCGCGGCCGGTAGTGCGGAAATATTGCCATTGAGACCAAGGCTCGTCACATACGTTACCAACCGGAATCGCCGGCCAACATGATTTAACGCGCCACTTATACGCAGTATCCAATTTCAACTTATTTTCCGGAAAATCTATTTGCCTAACGGTAACACGGTCCTCGCCATCAACTAATGACCGGCTGTTTGCGCCATTGATTTCCTGGATATCATAAGCGAACGAATTGGCCCCATCGGGCACCTGCCACGACAAACTTCCGGGTAATTCCGTCAACATGGCAATTTGCGAATCGCCATAATCGGGATCATTTTCAGGCAATAACGCGGCCGGAGATTCGATGATCTCATTTTTGGCAGTGAATTTCCAAAGCTGCCCCCAATATTTATCACTGGCCGAAGAGCAACTTTCGTCGCCGGCGGATGGGTTGTTGAAACAACGCCTCAATTGCCAGCTGTAAGTTATATTTTTCGTGAAAAGAGCCCGGTCATCATTGGGAAGTTCCTTATGCGACCAATAATTACGAGGGGTTTTGGGCTGTACGGGATTTATTATATCCGCCTTGCAAGTATTGTCGCTTTGTTTTTCCAAATAATGGCAAGAAAGCGGATCGGGCAAGGCAGGAACGTCTTTTTTTAGCCAAGACGCCAGGTTGCTGAATTTTTCCGGAATTTGAGCATCCGCTAAAACTAACCGGGCTTCATTTGTGTAAACACGCAGCTGATACGACAAAGACAGTTCCATATTATCGTTATAGGGCTGCTTCTTGGCAGAAACATTTGCCCGGCACCAATCAAGCCTGAGGTCCTTATAAGAAATATCTTTGGCGCCACCGGGACCGTTCCAATCCGCGTCGCGGATATTTATCGGTTCGGGTGCCGGGCTGGTTTTGAATTTCCACCACGCCGCCTGATCTCTTGGCAGGCAATCGGAACCATCGTCATTACAGCAAGGCATCACCCGCCATTTGATCACCGTATCGGAATTAAAAAAACAAGGATATAAATCCTTAGCCGGATTGAATTCGTTTGTTTTAAGCACGCGCCGAAAAATACGGCCGGAACTTTCCGAATCAAGCAGCACATTATCGGTATTATCGATTTCCAAAACGTAGGAACGCGCCCCGAAAATTTTTGATTTTACGGATTCCTTGCCACCCACACCAAGCATCTGCCACAAATATTCTCCACTCTCCTTCTGCCAAGCATCGATGTTGTCCCAGGCCAATACCACAGGTAAAGTGATTTCGCTTTCGTTGTTTTGCCTGGTTCTCGCGACCGGATCGTTGTAATAATAATGATTTTTAGGAACCGACAAGCAAGTGTTGGCGCAAATGCAAAGGCCGGCATTAACACCCTCCGCGTTCATTTGCGACCCTCGCTGCCACGGATTACAGGTGATTCTTCCGGTCGCGGCATCCTCTATGATAACGCCGCAGCCTTTCTCGATCTTAAAATAATTGCTCGTGGTTGCCGCGTCAACACCACAAAAAAACAGCGCGCATAAAAAAAATAATACAATAAAAGCAAATTTAAAATTATTTCGCGCCATCAAATATATATTTTAATTGGTGCCTTGCCCGACGCAACCTGAAATTACGCCCAAGGTTACTTTCAGATTACCCGAGGCAACCCAAAAATAATTCCCGTTCCGTCGATTCCGCAGCCAAAACACTTACGAATCACCTAAAAAGCCGTGGCCTATAATTTTTTCCGCTTCAAAATGATCTACTAATTAAAAGCCGGTGGCCACCACCGTGATCTTTATCTCGCCTTTGGGCAGATTGTGGTCCTGCACCGCGCCAAAGATCACCTTCGCGCGCGGATTGATCTCGGAAGTTATTATTTTAGCCGCCTCTTCGATCTCGGAAAGGCTGATATCACTGCCGCCGGAAACATTAAACAACACTCCCTTGGCACCGCGCGCCGGCACATCAAACAACGGAGATTCTATCGCCGCCCGCGCGGCAATCTCGGCACGCTTCTCGCCTTTGGCGCGGCCAATGCCGAATATCGCCCGCCCGGAATCCTTTAAGATCGACCTGACATCGGCAAAATCAACGTTGATTATGCCCGGAGATAAAACAAGGTCTGAGATGCTCTGCACCGCCTGCCGCAATATTTCATCACAGATCCAAAAAGCATTGGCCAGCGTCGTGTTCGGATTGAGCGTTGCCAGCAATTTATCGTTTGAGATAGATATCAAAGAATCCACCTTGGTCCTGACCAGATCCATGCTTTCCTGGGCGATCCGCTGCCGATATGCCCCCTCGAACGAAAACGGACGGGTCACCACCGCCACCGTCAAAGCGCCCGCGTTTTTGGCAATTTCGGCCACTACCGGCGCGGCGCCCGAACCGGTGCCTCCGCCCATACCGCAGGCGACAAACACCATCCCCGCGCCTTCGATCGCTTTCTGGATTTCTTCTTTCTGTTCCTCGGCGGCCTTGCGGCCGATCTCCGGATTCATTCCCGTACCGAGCCCCTGGGTAAGCTTGCGGCCGATCTGGATCTTAACATCCGCCCTGACTTTCTTAAGATCTTGGTAATCCGAATTAAGCGCGATCAACTCGACTCCGCGGATACGGTCTTTTTCCATCCTCCCGATCGCATTACATCCCGATCCCCCCACACCGATCACCTTGATATTAATTGGATTAAACATTCTATTTAAAATCCCAAATTTCAAATTTCAAAAAATGCCGCGCTCCGCTTTGGCATCAGAAATCTTGATTTTGACATTTATTTGTCATTTGTAATTTGGATTCTGACATTTTAAACCATCCGCGACAATCCCCCCCGCCGGATATGGCCAACCCTATGGAATGAAAATCTTAAAAAATTTCTTCACTTTGTCCCATCCGCCACCGCCCATCATGGAAAAACGCGCCGGCTCACCCGATTCGTCTTCCTGTTCCTTCCAGCCGGCGACAACCAAGCCGCAAACTGTCGCAAACGATGGGTCAGGATCGATATTGGGTAAATTGGTCGGAACACCGACGCTTACCGTCAATTGGAATATCTTTTTTGCCAGCTCTTCGATCTGGGCCAGCTTAACTCCGCCTCCGGTAAGAACTATACCTGCCGGCAATTTTTTATCTTTACCGATCTTTTTCAATTCCTTGTTCGCCAGATCGAAAATCTCCGCCACCCTCTCCTGAACGATCTTGGAAACAACCCTTTGCGAAAAAACTTTAACGTTGTTCTTATCGGCCTCCGAACCGATCTTTATTTTTTTATCCGCACCCTTAAATACACACGATCCCCTTTCGACCTTCATGAGTTCGGCGGTTTCGACATCGGTCTTAACCCCGATGGCGATGTCATTGGTGATATTTGCCGATCCGATCGGTAAAACCGCCATATGCAAAAGATCGCCTTCTTCATAAACCGCCAAGCTCGATGTTCCGGCACCGATCTCCAAAATCGCCACTCCCAGCTCTTTCTGTTGTTCGGTCAGCACCGCCGCCGCGCTGGCAATAACCGACGGCAAACGATTCAAAACCTCAATTCCGCCCTTTAAAACCGCCTGATCGGCATTCTTAAGATAAGGCGTAAACCCGGCAACGATCAAAACCTCCGCTTCAAGCCTGACCCCGTGCATCCCGATCGCATCCTTGACCCGGCCCTCGCCATCAACAATGAACTCTCTCGGATAGACATCAACAATCTCCCTGTTTCCGGAGGATAAAGATATGGTCCTGGCCGCTTGCAGCACCCGGTCAACATCTTCGGCGGAAATATTGCCGTCCGCCCGCGACACCGAAACAAGACCGTGCGACTGAGTGCAAAATATATGGCTGCCGCCGACACTGATATAAGCCCCGGGCAACTTACGGCCGATCGCCTGTTCCGCGCCTTTAACGACCTCTTGTACGCATTTGGCGGCGATTTCCACATCGATGACCACTCCCTTCCTGACACCCCTGGAAACTATCTGCCCCGCGTAAAGGGTCTCCAAACCCTCACCGGCCGCCTTTTTCTGGGCAACTACGATTTTAACGGAACTTGTACCGATGTCCAAACCGGTAATGATTATTGGGGATTTTGCCATTGAAAATTATTTAAATTTTGAAAGATAAGATTCCTCTTTTTTGCGCATTACACTTGCCTCACTTTCTTCTTTTTCATGGTCGTAACCGAACAAATGTAAGATTCCGTGGACCACGACCCATGCGAGCTCATCTTCATTTTTAATTCCGGATTCAATCGCGTCATTGGAAACAACTTCGGGACATATCATCAATTCCCCCAGGATCCTCGGATAATCCCCCGGCTTGCCCTCAAAACAATCACCTTCCGCGAATGACAGCACATCGGTGGCGTAATCTTTCTTGCGGTATTCTTTATTGACCTTGCGCATTTTTTCCAAACCGACCAAAACAATCGAAACCTCGATGTCCCGACCATCGGACAAACCACCCGTTTCTTCTTTTATTACGGAAACCGCAACTTTTTCGACGAATTTTTCATCAACCGGTGCATCCGCCAAATTATTTATCCCAACGTTGATCTTCATCCAAAAAGCAATTCCTTGCGTTTAATATATTATTTTAACAAACAAATTGAGGCGGCGCAATCATCGCCGCCCGTTTCTTTAATTATCGAATTTCAAGGTCGAAATCACCGATTGGTAAACCCGGTCTTCGTATTTGTAATTATCGATACCGCACAAAACCGGACCGGCACCGCTGGCCGTCAATCCGAACTCAAAAATCTTGCCATTGCGATTTATATAAACCGTGCTGCCATACCCGCTCATCCCCATCTGGTAATCAACCCTGGTACCGGCAACTCCGTTCAAATCAACCGATGATTCACTGTCGACTAAGGCCCCGTCCAGGTCGCTTTTAATGAAATCCGGCAACGATTTTCCCTGCGCGTCGATTATTGAGAATGTGAATGTCCCGGTGCTGAACCCTTCCTCGTTGCTGCCGATGGACAAACATGTTTTATCGCCTTCCAAAAAAGGATATTGCAATTCAAAACCGTAGCGCTGGTTTTTATACGTTGCCGATTGGTATTCCGGTTCTCCGGACCGGTCGCCCGGCTCTATTACTACCGGCACCTCGTTGGGCTTGGCTACAACTTCCTTTTTATCCGTGGACGGCTCCGCGGCGATTTGCTCGGCCACGATATCCTTTTGCGAACGTCGATAAACATTAAAATAATAGTCCGCGGCAATCCACGTACCGGCGATTAACGCCAAAGCGATCAATATTAAATTAAAATTAATCCTCTTTTTCCTCCTCGACATAAGCTTTGATTGATTAAGTATTGCTATTGTAACACCATCGATAAGAAACAAAAACAATCTGATTGAATAACGCGATTTCCGGATCGCAATGGTTTAACATCGATAGTCCCGATTTTAAATATCAAGGAGTACTCTGTTCCCTTATTTCCGTGATCTTGCCGCCGGCAACACCAATATTCCAAAAAGAATCAGGCCAAATTCTTTCCGCCCAATCGGGTTTAATTTTTAGATTTTCACTATCATCCTGGTAATTTTCACTATTGAATACCGTCATAAATGACTTAAAAGCGATTTTTTTATAGCTAACATTTTTGCTCCCGGCTTGATTATTATCGTAAAAGTAATTTTCATAAAAAGTATCTTTTCCCGAATAAAGCGGATCTGGAAGAATTTTTATCACGGCATCGCCATCAACTTCAAAACTTCTTATCCGAGGGTTATCATTGGTCATATATAATCCGCTGGGACCGCAGTCATTCATGTCGGGACAAATACCGAATTGGATATAGTCGATGTCTAAATAATTTTTACCGTCTTTTTCGTAAACTTGTTTAATTATCCCGGTTGCTTTTTCGGTAATTTCATTGGATTCGGAAGCAGTCGAGATCAATTCAGCCTGATTGATGGATAATTTCTTAAATTGGTTATTTTCCCAAAGGTAGAATTTGGTCGGTTCGCAACGCCCGATTGTTTCGTCGGGGATTTTATCGGTACACCGCGTAACTTCAATGGGATTGATAATCAGCAAATTGCTGCTTTCGGTAAAATAATATCCCCACTCCGGCCATGCCTCGCTTTCCCCGCCCGGAATCTGGTAAATTTTGCCATTTTCCAGATCGATGATCACGCCCAACCGGCATGACGTGCCACAACCCCATGCGGTAAAAACATAATGGCCGGCAAAAATATTGGACTTGTTTTGGGAATCATAGGCATTATATCCGTTGGTAATCCTTGTTTTATAATCCAAAGCGCCGGGATTGCCGGAAAAATCGAGTGGCGCAGACTCACCTTTGAATTCCTCGGCAACTTTATATTTTTCAAACAAAGACGCGTAAATTTCGTTGCCCGGCAAAACTTGGGTTCCGGTTTCAATCGCCTCACTTTCGACAGTAATTTGTGTTTCAATCGGTTTTTCTTCTATTTCTTTTGCCGGGTTTTTACCTGAATCGATACCGGCCGGAGTTGAAGTGGCAAAATCCGGCACCATCCGCGCCTCTTCCGCCATCTTATTATCTGTTTTTTGGACCGCTTCCTCGGCAGCTTGGAAATACGCGACAGTTCCCGCAACAACCAAAATAATCAAGCCGACTATCATTAATGCTTGATTTGTTTTCAAAACCGGATTTATTTTCATACTTTCCGTTCTTTTGTTAGATTAATAAATTTTAGCAAATCAAAACGCAAAAAAACAGGCCGGGCCTGTTTTTTTCAATTTATTATTATCACCCTTCCACTATTACTTACCTTTAATTTCTATCGAAGAAATTATTTTCTCGATCGCTTCCTTATTCACGTCGGACGCGCCTGCGCCCAACCCGGTGAAAACATAAGCAAAATATCCGGTATTTGTTTCAAAAATATAAAGCGGTCCGCCGCACGCGCCATTAAGTGAAAGAGTGGGTCCCTCCGAAAGCACTTTATAAACCGTCTTCCCGCCAATTTCTGATTTCTCCACCAGAGCGGTATTGTTCGTGTCCTTTACCGCCAGCAAATTTTCATAAAGCTGGACAAACAACGGCTGGGTCAACGAGCCTTGCGGTATTTTTCCCGCCAGCACCCGGATATCCGCGCAATCAGCGGCGCAAACCTGGGTAAAAGATTTGCATTTCTTATTCGACAGGTCGGCATTCAACAAACCTTGCGCGTAACGGTCATAACTGACGCCGAAGGACCAGCTACCAGGATAATCGATCGAAAACCCGTAATCATCTTCGCTAAAGTCCTTCCATTTCAGGTTATCCGCTTCGGCTTCAGTGGAGTTGGAAAACCAAAACAACCCAAAGCCGGCACCCAACAGGACGATGGCACCCACGACGGCAATAAATCTGTGTTTTGATATTAACCGCATGATATATCTTACAACCGTTTCTAATTTTTTATTTCGGAAACTAGCCGGCATACATATGATATTGCCTTAAAAGCAACCAAGCCGCAACAAAAAATATGGAAAGAAATACGACGGTCGCGATAACGATCCTCCTCTTGCAATAATTGCACGGTTTACCGTTTTTTTGAAGCGGTTTTTCTTCCATAATCGATATTGTATCATATTATCAGTTATGTCAAAAACAAAAAACGGGGCCGCCCCCGTTTTTCCGATTTAATTTTTTAATCGCAACTTTTGCTGATTTATAATCTTTTTGCATGCCGCGGTTTACTTTCCTTGCAGCGCCTCCCTTACCAGTTTACTGACCAGCCCGCTATCCGCCTTTCCCTTAACCTTGGGCATCAATTGCGCCATGACGCGCCCCATATCTTTAATACTGGCCGCCCCGGTCTGTGCCACTGCTTCGGCAACGAGGGTTTTAACAACTTCATCGCTTAGCTGTTCGGGTAAATAGCGCGAGAGTATCCCCATTTCCATTTTGGCCTGCTCCGCCAGGTCGGCCCGCCCGCCCTGTTCGAACAACGCCAGCGAATCGCGGAGCTTTTTGATCTCGGCAACAATCACGTCAATGATCTCCTCGTCGGACAATACCGCCAGCGCCACATCCTTGCCCCCTTTGCTGAACTGATATATCTTTTCCTTTTCCTTTGTCATTATCGCCGCTTTCAGCATCTTTAAAACCGAAACATCCGCTTCCAGTTTTGACTTGAAAGCGGTTTTGAAATCTTCGTTAATTTTATCTTTAAGCATATGAATTAACTGTTAACTATTGACCATTAACCATTAACAATAGGAATACTACCGCTCCTCATCGTTAAAAGTTAAAGGTTAAAGGTTAATAGTTGATTTTATGCTTTCTTCATCTTCTTGATCAAGTCGTACTTCTTCTTGTTCTCCGCTTTGCGTAACGCGGATTTTTTCTGCATGTTGTCGGATTTCACGCGCTTGACGAACTGGCGCTTGCGCATCTCCAATAAAATGCCGCTCTGTTGAACCGCCTTTTGGAAGCGGCGCATCATCGCCTGTACGTTTTCCCGCTGCTTTTTTCTGATTTCTAAAGCCATTTTGTTTATTGTTTATTAATTAATTATTATTGATTATCGATCAGCCTGTCGCGAAAGGAAGCTCCTCTCCGCCCACCAAATGGATATGCAAATGGTCCACGCTCTGGCCGGAATCCTTGCCATGGTTAACGATTAGCCGATAACCGGTCTTATCCACCAGCTTGATTCGGGCAACCTCGGAAACCGCCAGCATGACCGCCGCCAGATCATCCTTATCCGCCAAACCCGCCTCCTGGATGTTGGCAATATGCTTTTTGGGGATGATCAGGATATGCACCGGATGCACCGGCTTGATATTCTCAAAAGCCAATACCAGGCCGTTTTCGAAGACCTTCTTGGCCGGAATCTCCCCTTTTATGATTTTACAAAACACGCACTCCATATATTTAACTTAATTTGTCCTATTAGTCAATGCGCAAAGCCCGGCGTTCGATGTTTATTTCTTGAACCTTTTCTTGATTTCCTGCACCACCGTGTCCAGCTTCAGGCTCTCCTGTTTGCCGGTTTCCATATCCCGAAGGATGATCGAACCCTCCAAGGCTTCTTTTTGGCCCAAAAGCAAGGTGAATTTGGCGCCGTACTTGTCGGCGATCTTCAATTGCGACTTCAGCGAGTCCCGGTCAAACGATTCCCCCACCGATATCCCCGCCTGGCGCATCTCCTCGAACAATTTCAGGCTTTTCTTTTTACCCAGCCCGCCCAATTGGGCCAAAAACACTTTCACTGTTTTTTCCTCGCCCACTTTAACATCGGCCGCTTTCATTGCCGCCACGATCCGGTCGACGCCCAGGCCGCCTCCCATTGCCGGCGTTTCCTTGCCTCCCAGCATTTTTATCAATCCGTCAAACCTTCCGCCGCCGCCCAATGCCGCCAGAGGCGTGCCGTCCTTGCCGTCCTGGCAAATCTCGAACACGGTACGGGAATAATAATCCAAACCGCGCACCAAATAAGGATTTAGCCGGTAAGGCAAACCGATCTCTTCCAGGTATTCAAGCACTTCTTTGAAATGGGTTTTGCATTCCTCGCAAAGATGATCGACAATCTGCGGCGCCTGCGTTTTGACGTTCTTGCATTTTTCTTCCTTGCAATCCAGGATCCTCAAAGGATTTTCCTTTATCCGGCGCTTGCAATCTACGCAAAGAACATTGTCACGGCTCCGCAAATAGCTTGCCAAAGTTTTACGATAATAAGGCCGGCAAAGCGCATCACCAATACTGTTGATCTCGATAACGATATCGTTGATCCCCAGCTCCTTGAGAATGTTGTAGTATATCAGAATGATCTGCGCGTCGATGATCGATGCTTTCTCGCCGATGACCTCGAAACCCAATTGCCAGAATTGGCGGTAGCGCCCCGCCTGGGGCCGCTCATAACGGAAAAACTGGCCGTAATACCAAAGCTTTACCGGCTGGGGCCAGTTAGCCATGCCATTCTCCAAATACGACCGTACCACCGAAGGCGTACCCTCCGGGCGCAACGTCAGTAAGTCGCCGCCCTTGGTTTTCAAAGAAAACATTTGCTTCTGGACGATATCGGTGGTGCTTCCCGTCCCCTTGATGAACAGGTCGCTATTCTCCAGGATCGGGGTTTCTATCCGGCTGAAATTATAAAATTCCGCGATATCCTTGGCGGTCTCATAGACCTTCTCGTAGTACTTCTGGTCATCCGGCAAAATATCGTGCATACCGGTCACAACTTGGAATTTTGGTGCCATAAATTTCTTAAAATTCGAATGTTCGAATATTCGAAATCCGAAACAATTTTTAAATTTATAAAATTCTAATTTGTTTCGAATATTCGCGCTTCGTGTTTCGATTTTTTAACTAGTATTTCGGCGTTTCGATCTTCGACAGATCAGTTAAAGGCCATAGTCTAAATTCAACCTTGCCGATGATATCTTTTTGAGGCAACTCACCCCAATCTTGCGAATCGGAAGATAAAGGCCGGTTATCCCCCAGCACAAAATACTGGCCTTCGCCCAATTTGTATGCGGGCATATCGGGAGCTTTCAGATTCGCCGGAATATAAGTCTCATTGAGGATTACCGTTTTCCCGTCAACACCGGTAACACCCACTTCGCCGCCGCTGATCTCCACGGTCTCGCCCGGCAAGCCGATCACGCGCTTGATAAAACGCTTTGAAGTATCCAAGGGATATTTGAAAACAATCACTTCGCCCCGTTCCGGCTGGCGGAAACGATAGGACAGTTCGTTAACGATCAGGTAATCCGCCTCATGGAAATTAGGTTCCATCGACGACCCCTGGATCACGAAAGGCTGGAATAAAAAATAACGGATCGGAATCACGATCGCCAACGCCAAAACCACGATCTTAACGACTTCCCAAACGAATTCGACAGCGTTTTTTATGGCGGAAGACATGAAAATTTGGGTTAATTTACATTAAAACTTGCGTTTATCATACCAAAAAAAACTAACTTCCGCAAGCTTTAAAATTTTGCTATAATGACCAAATTATGGCAAAAACAAACGAACAGAAAACGATCTTGGTCATCGGTCTGGGTAACCCCGGCGACAGCTATTACCACACCCGCCACAGCCTGGGTTTTATGGCGGTCGACCGGTTCGCGGAAAAGCACTCTTTTCCCGCTTTTGCGATGGTCGAGGATAACACGATGGCCTCATACGGAAAATTCGGCGATATCGACGTGGTGTTGGCCAAACCCCAGACATTCATGAACAAATCCGGCTATTCGGCCAAAAAAATGGCCAAACACTATTCCCTCTTTAAAGATAAAAAATTTTCCAACCTCTGGGTGATCAATGACGACCTGGATATCCTTACGGGAAAAATAAAGATTTCCCAAAACCGCAACGCCGCGGGACACAAAGGCGTACAATCGATCATCGACCAATTAAAAACAAAGGGTTTTGTCCGTTTCCGCATCGGAATACAGCCAACCACCGAAGCCGGCAAAAAAATCCCCGGCGACAAACTGGTATTGAAAGTAATTCCTTTAAAAGACCGGGCCACTTTCGATAAAATCGTTAACGATACGGTCCTGGCAATGGAAACTGCCCTTGGCACCGGCATAGAAAAAGCAATGACCGCGACAAACCAGTAACCGCCCTTGGCGCCAAAAAAGTTAACCGGGGCATCTTTGCCTCGGCCTATGCGAACAAGCTCATAATCTCCCCGCATTCCTTGCATCGCACGCAAGGGATTTTTAATATGGGATGCATCATGATCGCAGTCCGAACTTCATTATCGACTCTGGCGCCGCAGAACAAGCAATTCTGGCGCATATCCGGCACCAGCGCCTCAACCGGAATACTTGCCGCCAACCAAAACATTCCTCCCAGACCGCACGCACAGTACATACATATTTGAACGAATTTTTAAGAATATACCCCTACATCATAAACTAGCGCATGGATAATGAAATTCCGATTAATGAATACTTTGAAAATACAAAATTGATGCCGGGTCTTTTGGACTCGGCCTGCACCTGATCATCGATCTCGATCGCGCGATCCACCAAGATCATTATAACATCCCGCACCCAGCACGATCCGAGTTCATCATTAAAGGAAAACTCTATATAGCCCTCCCCGATCTCGAAAGCGCACCGAGACGGCATATCCATATTAATGATCTTCCTTAAGCAGCTCTTCCATGCGCATGATCTTGCTTTTTTTATTACAATCCTTACCCTGATTACTTTTTTATCCCCTTTCCTGTTCATCTTGCCACTACCCCCTTACGCAAATATGCAAGACTTTGCGCGATTATATAATAAATATTATTAAAATATTATTAAATCATTCGATTACCATTTTGCGCGTATTTGTAAAAACCGAACGCTCGTTTTCAAAAAGCTACCGCTTTCTTCACCATTTCCATTGATTTTCCATAATTCAATAAACAAAAAATCAAATTGCTTGAATACATTAAAAAATGATATATTCAATTAGTAAATAATGAATAACATCGAACAAATATCATCGATCAAAAACGGTGACGATGGTTTTCCCGAAAGTTTGCGCGGTATTCCGTCGGCGCCAAAAATCCTGTATTACCGGGGGAAACTGCCGGGAACGGATGAAAAATTCATCGCGGTCGTCGGTTCGCGCGTCTGTTCGGATTACGGGAAAAGAATTGCCAACGATATCTGCCAAGGATTGACCAGCGCCGGAGCGGTCATTATTTCGGGATTGGCGCCGGGAATCGACACGCTGGCGCATGCCGCGGCGGTAACAAACCGCAATCGTACGATCGCGGTACTCGGGACCGGCATCGATAAACCCAGCATCTATCCCCAGTCGAATCTTGACTTATCCGATGGAATAGTTAACAATGGCGGCTGTCTGCTGACGGAATATCCGAACGGTACCCGGGGAGCCAAATTCACTTTTCCCCAACGCAACCGGATAATCGCGGGATTATCCATGGCTACCGTCGTTATCGAGGCCAAACTCAAAGGCGGATCATTGATAACCGCTAATCTGGCAAAAAAATACGGCAAACCGGTTTTCGCGGTGCCCGGCCCGGTCTATTCACTGAATTCGGAAGGTTGCAACGATCTTATCCGCCAAGGCGCGACGCTCGTCCGCAACGCCAAAGACATATTGAGCGCATTGAACCTATCGACAATGCCGGAACCGGGAAAACAACAAATAAATGCCGGCAGCCCGGAAGAAAGATCGATATTGGAAGCGCTGTCCGAAGAAGCGCTGGAAATCGACAAGATCATCATTAAAACAAAACTTCCCGCCCAAATTGTTTTAAGCATTATTCCCGTACTGGAAATAAAAGGATCAATAAAAAACATCGGCGGAATGAAATATTATTCGAATCGTTAATATCCAATATTCAAACTGCCAATTTTCAAAAAATATCCAATATTGGAATACTCAAACCAAGAACCTTGTCTAAATATTGATTATTGATTATTGTTTATTTTTTATAAATTGAAAATCGAGTATTGAATATTAAGTATTTACTATGCAATTAATAATCGTAGAAAGCCCGACAAAAGCCCGAACCCTTCAAGGGTTTTTAGGTTCGGGATATAAAATACTGTCATCGTTCGGCCACGTGCGCGACCTGCCCAAAGGCGCTTTCAGCGTTGATATCGAACACGACTTTGCGCCAAAATACACCATTACCACCAAAGGCAAAACCACGATCAAAGCATTAAAAGAAGAACTTAAAAAAGCGGATAACGTGCTTATCAGCACCGATCCGGACCGCGAAGGCGAAGCCATTGCCTGGCACCTGATACAAGCCTTAAAGCTTGACGGCAAGAACGGCAAGCCTTATCAGCGCATCGAATTCCACGAGATCACCAAAAGCGCGATAGAAGCGGCCTTGAAAAATCCGCGCCAAATCGACGAAAATCTGGTGAACGCCCAGCAAGCGCGGCGCGTGCTTGACCGGATCGTCGGTTACCAACTGTCTCCCTTCCTTTGGAAAAAGATCGCCAAAGGCCTTTCGGCCGGACGCGTGCAATCGGTGGCGGTGCGCCTGGTCGCCGAACGGGAGCGCGAGATCGAAGCATTCAAGCCCGACGAATATTGGGAAATCGCCGCGGCGCTGAAAAACACCAAAAACCAGCCATTGAAAGAATTCTCGGCAAGACTATCCAAGATTGACGGCAAAAGCTTGGACAAATTGGAATTGAAAAATAAAGAACTGACCGACGCGATCGTCAATAATCTGGAAAGCGCGAGCTATTCGATCACAAACATCGAAAGAAAGGAAACCAGGAAAAATCCCCTGCCCCCGTTCACCACTTCCACCATCCAGCAAGCCGCGTGGCAAAAGTTCAATCTCACCGCCAAAGCCGCGATGATGACCGCCCAGCAGCTGTATGAAATGGGCTTGATCACCTACCACCGCACAGACTCATTGAATCTGTCAGAGCTTTCGCTTGCCAACGCGCGCGATTTCATCAACAAAAATTACGGCGCCCAATACTGGCCTGGGCATTTTGTCACTTATAAAACCAAAGCCAAGGGCGCGCAGGAAGCCCATGAAGCCATCCGCCCGGCCTATGCCGACCAAACTCCCGAGATCGCGGAAACCGAAAAGAAACTCACGCGTACTCAATTCAAGTTGTACGAACTTGTCTGGCAGCGGTTTATCGCCAGCCAAATGAACCCGGCGGTCTTCGATAGCGTCGGCGTAGATATCAATGCCCAGACGGCCAACAGCGCGGCCTACGGCTTTAAAGCGAACGGACAGACACTCAAGTTCGACGGCTATCTGAAAGTCTATCCGGTGAAGTTCGAACAAGTGGACCTGCCGCAAATGGAAAACGGCGAACCGCTCGATTTCGTAAAACTTGACCCGAGCCAGCATTTCACCAAACCGCCGGCCCGCTACAACGAAGCCAGTCTGATCAAGGCCCTTGAAGAGCACGGCATCGGCCGCCCTTCAACCTACGCGCCGACCATCACCACCATCCAAACCCGGAACTACATCGAAAAGGATGAAAAAAAATCCTTCAAGCCCACGGAGATGGGACTGCTTGTCAATGACGTCCTGGTCGCCCATTTCCCGCAGATCGTCGATATCGGCTTTACCGCCAAAATGGAAGAGGATTTCGACAAGATCGCCGAAGGCGGGATCAACTGGGTGGAAGTCTTGCGCGAATTCTACACTCCGTTCAAAATAAACCTGGACGCCAAATACAAGGAAGTGGAAAGCAAAAAAACCGAAGCCGTAATCACCGACAAGCTTTGCCCGAAATGCGGCACCAACATGGTCATCAAGATGGGACGTTTCGGCAAATTCTACGCCTGCCCCAAATTCCCGGAATGCAAACACACCGAAAACATCAAAACCGAAGCCTCAACTTTCACCGAACAGATCCCCTGCCCCAAGTGTAAGACCGGTAATGTCGCGGAAAAGCGCACCAAGAAGCGCAAGATCTTCTACGGCTGCTCGAATTATCCCGACTGCGATTTCGCCCTCTGGGACAAGCCAACCGGCAAGGTCTGCGAAAAGTGCGGCGCAATGATGGTCCAAACCCTGCGCGGCATCGAAAAATGCTCGAACAAAGAATGCGTCCCGGTTAAAAAATAACCAATAAAAACAAAAACCGGCTTGACACCAAGCCGGTTTTTGTTTAACTTAACCCCAGCAACCAGCACATAATTTATGGAGAGATCTGTTTGAGCAGTCCAAGTAAGATGACAAGGGCAATAGAGATGTTTGACGGGGACAAAATTCCCGCCGCGATCTTGGTGGATCGACTTCCGCCGGAACCGACACTCAAAGAACTATTAGAAATCCGCTCCCTCGCCTTACCGGGCAGCCGTGCAAGGGTAAATTCGTTAAAAGCCCTCAAGAAGGCAAAGGGTGATTTCGAAACATGGAATAGAATCCGTTTGGATGCCATGAACCGCGATACGGAACTGCATAATATCGCGGCGGAAAAAACAAGAATGGCGGCGGCTGATATTTTCGACCTAGAAACGGCCGGAAGCCATGCGACACCGGGACAGTTAGAGATGATTATGGCAAAGATGGCCACGATGGAAGCATCATTCTCCGAATGGGAAACTTTGCTGGACGACTCCCATGATCCGTTCAGGTCGCTCTCTGTGTTTAGGATGGCCGCTACCGCCCGCAAAGACAATGAACTATGGCGCGCGTACAACGCAACGCCAACTCATCACACCGCCGACCTGAGATCGCTAAAATGGATGCTATTGCAGGCCATGCTTCTTGACGAGACGATAGATATCCGTCAATGGTGGAAAATATTCACTAACAACGGCGGAGACGACAACCTGAAGCAGACCGCTTGGGGACAAATACAGCACCTCTACAAGCAAAACCGGAAAGCTGCCTGACCGATATTCATGGCAGCAATTTTTTTATTCAATTGACAAAACACCATAAAAACTGATAATAGATAGATGTTTGCAGTGGCTTAATGCCGCTAAAAAATAAGCCGAAGTGGTGAAATTGGCATACACGCAGCACTCAAAATGCTGTAAGGGCAACCTTGTGTGGGTTCAACTCCCACCTTCGGCACAAATTTAAAAAACACGCTAAGCGTGTTTTTTAATTTTAGTGCTGATATTGACACATTTAATCTTTTGTTACATAATCCCAATGGTGACAGTATGGATCCACAAGAGCCAAATAAGGAATTCTATCTTTCGAAAATAAGGAAGATAAAGTACGACGACGGGCGTTTATGGGTTACATTCTACGGTCAAACTTCAGGCTCGTTCGGACCCGCAACGCCGGAAGATGTAGATAGATTCCCCACCGAAACGCTAGTAGTGAAAATGGTCAAAAGAATGACCGTGGATAACTTAGGAGGCGACCATTTAATCGGCATGACAAAGCCGAAAAGCAAAAGATTTGTCGAAACTATCACTAACGAAGGACTGGAGGATCAATGGAGGCTACCCGACTATCGGGACAAAATATACGTCGATTTATGAGTTTTTTCTAAAACTTTTTTGGCACCGCAAGGCGCCCTTTGTTTTATATTCCCAGATTCGGCTCCGACTGCAGATCATCGGGGCTTGCAACCGCTTCACCGCGTTTCCACGCGAAATATGCCGCGATACCGGCCATGGCCGCGTTATCCACGGAAAGATCCGGCGACGGGGCAAGGAAACCCACACCAAGCTCATCGGCGGCCTCCTCCATCTTTTCGCGCAACATTTTGTTGGCACTAACTCCCCCGCCGATAATGATCGACTTGGCCTCGAATGCCTCCGTGGCGCGCCGGGTTTTGGAAACCAGCACATCAACGATCGATTGCTGGATCTCATGGCTCATCTCTTCAAGATACTCCGGTAATCTTTGCGTCTCCGGTGTTTGCTTCTGATGGAAATAAAGGACCGCGGTCTTCAACCCGGAAAAGCTGAAATTATAATTTTTCTGCGCGATCATCGGCCGGGGAAGCTTAATGCCAATCCCGGCATTTCCAATTCTTTTGGAAAATTTTTCCGCGTACTTGGCGATCTCCGGACCTCCCGGATAATCCAGCCCCAAGATCCGGGCGGCTTTATCGAAGCACTCGCCCGCCGCGTCGTCCTGGGTTTCACCCAGCAATTCATATTCGCCGATCGCCTTGGCCAGGAAAAGCAACGTGTGCCCGCCCGAAACCACCAGGCAAACCGCCGGCAGGTGATCTTTTTTGAACTTCTCCGCACTGATGCCCAAAGTAAGAAGGTTCGCCAAAAAATGAGCCTCCAAATGGTTGGCGCCCACCAAGGGCAAATTGCATTTCTTGGCCAGGTTTTGCGCGAAATTTATTCCCGTCCACAAACAAGGGTCCAGTCCCGGCCCCTTGGTCACACCGATGAATTTTATCTTGGAAACCGCGAACTTTTTTACCGCCTGTTCGAAAACCAGCGGCAAGTTTTTCTGGTGCTCGCGCTTTGCCAAAAGAGGATAAACTCCGCCGTAACCGGCGTGCAATTGAGTTTGCGAAGAAACGATGTTTGAAACCGCTTCGATTTTTTTCAAATTGCCTTTAACCTCCGTCGCTTTAAGAATGCTGATCGAAGTATCATCGCAAGAAGTTTCCACCGCTAAAAAAAAGATTTCTTCCATGTTTTACTTTGCGTTTTTCGCCTTTATACTTTCCATTGCCAATTTGACCGCACCCATTACCGGATCCCCGGAAACGACAAAATCAAATTTCTTAGGATAATAGCGGTCGATATCATCCATCGCGGTATCGGCCACCCATCGCGAGGTATAAGCCCCTCCCACGAGCACCAACGGCACCTGCTCGAAAAAATGCAGTTTTGCCGCCACTTCGCGCACCGACATCGATATCTCCTTGCCGGCGGAAACCAGAATATCACGCGCCACCTTATCCCCGGCGATCGCCGCTTCGTCGCATACTTTAAAAAGCAACGGGATGTTCTTTGAAAAATCGGCGTAAGCGAAATCAACCAGATCATCAAGCTTTTTAAGCTTTAGGCTCTTAAGCGCTATTTTTTCCAATTTGGCATCCTGTACCCGATCGTCAAAACTTTTCAAAATCGCTTGGAAAGTTTTTTGCCCGATCCAAAAAGCCGAACCCTCATCGGCAAGCCAGCCCCAGCCGTTCGCCTTGATCTCTCTGCCTTCGTTCCAGCCATGGACTGCGCACCCGGTGCCGGCGATCGCCACGATACCGTCTTTTCCATTTGCGCCGGAACGGAACGCCACCATCTGGTCGGAAGCGATCGCGACCTTGCCGTCAAAAATCTTGGCGATCTTTTTATTTTTCTTAATCTCGGCAATGATCTCGGCTTTCCTGCTTTTGTATTCCTCTTCCATTGCCGGCAAGCCGATAACGGTCGAAACCACATTAATATTCCGCTTCTTCTTTAAAACTCCGTAAATTCCCTCCGCCACGCTTTTTGCGGCGGACGCAATACCGATATTGCGCGGATTCGAACCGCCCACAACCGCCCGCGCCACGGTTTTGCCGCTCATATCGGCTAGCGCCACCGCGGTTTTCGTCCCGCCGCCATCCACCCCGATCACAAATTGATTTGTATTTTTATTTGCCATATTGGATCAAATATTATCGATTGCCATTTTCACCGCGCCGATAACCGGCGCTTCGCAGCGAATAAGTAAAAAATTGAGTTTCGATTCTTTCTTCAAGCCATCGATAAAAGCATCATAGAAAAAATTTGAATTGAATACACCACCGGCAATCACGGTTTGAATTTTTCCATCATTGAAATCAAGTTGTTTAGCGGTAATGATAACCGAACGGGCAATCTCTTTCCCCGCGTTCGCAAGTATCTCCCGAGAAACTGCATCCCCGGCGATCGCCGCTTCATCACAAACTATCGAAAACTTGGGCAAATTCACGGCCGGATCTTCATAAATAAAATCGATAAATTCGTCAACGTTCTTAAGATTGAATTTTTTAAATAAAAATTCTTGTAAATTGGTTTTTGGTCCGCGGCCATCGATCGCTTCCACAATGTGGCGGTAAACTTCCTTACCAATCCACCTCCCCGATCCAACGCTTACTAGCCAGCCCCAGCCGCCAATCTTCGCCTCTTTTCCGCCATTCCAACCATGGCTTGAGAAACCTGAGCCAACAATCACTGCCAACCCCTTCATAACATCGGTACCCGCACGCAATGTCATAATCTGGTCTGACTCAATTGCAACTTTCCCTGCAAAAATATTTTCAACGCCAACATTCCTCTTTAGCTCTTCGATAATTTCCGCTCTTCTATTTTTATATTCTTCCTGTATCCGCGGCATCCCAATCAAAGTTGAAACAATCTTGGCATCAACATTATTTTTTAAAACTTGCCTAATTCCATCAGCAATATTCCGACACGAAACTTTAACCCCGGGATCGCGCGGGCTAGCCGGCCCCAAAACCGTCTCGGTCACAATTTTGCCATCCAAATCGGCTAAAACCACATGCGTCTTGGTAGCACCCCCATCCACCCCGATCACGAATTGATTATTTGGTTTGCCGGTCATTTGTATAGTTTATTGTTTGATTTTACCACAAAAAAATAAGGAAGACCCGAAAGCCCGCCGTTTTAAATCAACTCCAATTGGCTCCATTTTCACCAAGCCCTCTTGCGGAGGAATACCCGGTAACGGAACGCAGATAAGGGTCTTCTTCGAGCTTTCCAAAAAAAACTTCGAAATGGTTCTTGGGCGGCGTTGTAAAAAAGCTGTTTGCCGCTGGAGCAAATACGTCATAAGGCGTATGCATTGGAATTTTACTCCCTCCTTAGTTTTTGTTTAAGACTTCATAACAGATATAGCACTGCCAGTCAAACAAGAGCATCGCAAACAATATTGCCCATCTGAATAAAAAAACTACGCGGCTTTCGCCGCGCGACTCGCATATAACCGATTAAAAAACGCTAACCAACCGAAGTGCCGTCATCAACATTGCGCATCACCACCGCTCCCGGGCCCACTTGGCAGCCTTTGCCAATGAAACGGGCGGGCATGACAGTGCAGCGAACGCCGATCTTTGAATCCTGTCCGATGATCGCTCCCAGCGCTTTCATCCCCGTGGCCACCTTTGACGGAACCTTGACGCCGTTCTTCTCCTTTTTTACCCGGGCAGCGATCTCTTCCCGGTCGTTGCGCTTGTTGGCCGTGATCATTCCCGCGCCTACACGCACCCCGGACGACAATATCGAGTCGCCAAAGTATCCCGAATGGATATGGACATCGGGCTGGAAGATCGTGCGCCCCACCTCGCAAAGCGCGCCCACCATCGCGCCATCTTCCAAATCGCAACGGTCGCGCACAATCGAGTTATTGCCAATAATTGAGTTGTCGCCGATATAACACGGCCCTTTTACCACCGCGCCTTCAAAAATTTTCACGTTCTCGCCGATCACCACGTTGCCCTCGATGACCGCGTTTTTGGCGATCCACGCCGATTTGGCAATTTCAGGCTTGGTCAAAAATTTACCGAACAGATAATTTCTCGCGTCAAACAACTGCCACGGATATTTAAGCGACACGCTGGAATAATCCTTATCCAGGATAATCATGCGCGAATCATGGTCTTTGGCATACAATGACATCGCCACTTCGAACTCATCATTGCGGCTGGAACTGCCGACGGTTTTTTGCAAATAATCAAAAATAAGGTTGTCCAACAAATAAACGCCGGTGACTTTGATATTCGAAGGTTCTTTGCCTTCTTCGGGCTTTTCAATAACTTCGATAACTTTGTCGCCTTCCAATCGCGCAACACCGTAAAGCCAAGGGTTTTTCGTTTCCTGACCGGCCAAAACCATTTTGGCGCCGGATTGCTTGCTCTTATCAAGCATCAGGGCGGCAATATCCTGGCAATCGATCCGTCCGGCATTTAAAACGAAAAATTGGCCGGTGATATGGTCTCTGGCGCTCATTATCGCGTCCCCCATTCCCTTGGGCTCCCGCTGGATCGCATACTGCACATTTTCGATGCAAAAAGGCAAATTTTTCAATTCCTTCTCAACCAATCGGTTCGGGCCCTGCACGACCACAACGTCTTTTACGCCGATTTTTCTTAAACCATCGATCACGTACCAAATCAAAGGCCTGCCCATAATTTTGAGCAAGCTTTTGTGCTTCGCGTTAAGCGGCCAGAATCGCGACGACTCGCCCGCGGCCAGAATGACCGCCTGCAATGGTTGGTTGTTCATATTATTTATTGCCGGTTATCTTAAAAATATTGTCGATCACTTTCTTTGAATCGTAAGCAAACTCATCCTTTTTAATAATGTCGGCGCCGATAAATTTATCTTTGGGTAAACCATCGTTTATGACGATCTCTCCGCAAATTTGCGGATTTTCTTTCCGGTATCCCGCCAGTAAATCCTTGCCGATCGGCCGGTTATGATACAAAACATAGTCCAATCCGGATCCCATGTATTTTTCCACTTCGCCCGCGAATTCCGATATCGAAAACCCGTGCGTTTCTCCCTGCTTGGCAACCGTATTGGCCACAAGGATCTTTTTGCCTTTGGCTTTCTTGAAAACCTCAGGCGCGTCTTCGGCCATAAAACAAGCAATGATGCTCGAATACAGATCTCCCGGGCCAATTATGATCAGGTCGGCCTCCAATATCGCTTTCTTTGAAGCCGGAAATAATCTCGACAGTGATTTGGGGAAAACCCTTTTGATCTTTAATTTGGGATCGTGTCTCACCGGAACCTCGATCTCGCCTTCGCCTTCGACGATCTCGCCGTTTTCCAGCTCGGCAAAAATATGGGTTTTATCAATGATCATCGGCAACGCCTTATTGCCACCCAGCTCCATAAACTCGGAAACTATGGCCATTGCCTTGCGATGGTCTTTAAAATGGAATTCCAGCCCGGCAATGAACGCGTTGCCAAATGTGTGTTTTTTGTGGCCATCTTCGAAAACTTCCTCTCCGAAACGGAATTTCCACAGTTCCTTTTTCCACTCCGGGGCGTTGGAAAGCGCCAGCACATGGCGACGGATATCACCCGGCGGCAACACGTCAAAGTGCTGGCGGAATTGGCCCGCCGACCCGCCGCTGTCCACCATTGACGTGATCCCGGTCAGTTCCACCGGATATTTCTTTAAAGGCTCCAAAAGCACCTTTGGCATCAAATTGCCCCCGCCAATGCAAACGATCTTTAATTTTTTGTTATTTTTAGCAATTTTTAGCTTTTTTTTATTTTTTTCCGCCATGATAGACAAAATCGCATTTATTCCTTAAACTGTATGATAATCTAAAAAATACATATTTTCAATCAATATGACGCAAAAATTCCTGATCAAAGGCGGCAATCCTCTGAAAGGCGAAGTAAGAGTTGCCGGCTACAAAAACAGCGCCGGCCCGATTTTGGCGGCAACGATGCTGTCCGAAGAACCGTCGATCATTTCCAATCTACCTCAGGTTAGCGACGTGCTCAATCAAATTGAAATAATGAGCCAGATCGGTTGCGAAGTGGAATGGTCAGACGACCACACCGTCAAAATCAACGCCAAAAATCTTGACCCGCAAAAAATACCGTTTGGCGTGTTTCAAAAAATGCGGGTTTCCGTATTGCTCATCGGCCCGTTGCTGGCACGTTTCCGATCTTTCCGCGTGCCCCATCCGGGCGGGGACAAGATCGGGCTGAGATCGATTACCGCGCACTTGGATGCCTTTGAACAATTCGGCGTCAAGGTTTGGAGGGAAAACGGATTTTATTGTTTCGAGGCTCCCAAAGAGCTAAAACCCGCTCACGTTATCTTGAAAGAATTTTCCGTCACCGCCACGGAAAACGCAATGATGCTGGCCAGCGCCATTGAAGGAAAGTCTGTCATCGAAATCGCCGCGGCCGAGCCGCAAGTGCAGGACCTGATGATAATGCTGAAAAGCATGGGCGCCAAAATCCACTGGAGCCATCCCCACACTTTGGAAATCGAAGGCACCTCAAAACTTACCGGCGCCAGCCATTCGATTTGCCCCGATCCGCTGGAAACCGGCACTTTCATGATCGCACTGGCAGCCAGCGGCGGGCAAGGAAAAATCACTCACACCGATCCCAGACATCTGACTTTCTTTTTGGAAAAAATGAGGGAAATCGGCGTTAATTTCACCACCACCGACAACACGATCACCGTTGGCCCGTCCGGCGATTTCAAAGCCGCGCGCGTGCAAGTAATGCTTTATCCGGGATTTCCCACGGATCTCCAACCACAAATTTCGGTCTTGCTCACGCAAGCAACCGGAAAAGCCGTCGTCAACGAGCCCCTCTACGAAAACCGCATGCGCCACTTCGAGGAATTGCGCAAAATGGGTGCCGACATCGAGATCACCGACCCGCACCGGGCGCTGATCTTCGGCAAGACCGAACTTTTCGGCACCACGGTCGACGCTTCCGATATCCGTTCGGGCACCGCACTGACGCTGGCGGCATTGATCGCCCAGGGACAGACAATTGTCGACAACATCGCCAACATCGAGCGCGGCTCGGAGAAATTCGACGAGAAACTGCGCTCCCTGGGCGCCGACATCGAAAAAATCGGCGAATGAATAACATCGAAACATGGAATCGCCGAATCGTTGAATCGCAGATTTTAAAATACAAAATCCGGGCTTATCCCGGATTTTTTGTATTCAGTATTTTTTCGTACCTATCAACGATTCTACGATTCGGCGATTCGGCGATTCTTTATTCCTGGCCCGCAGTTTTTTTAGCCAATTCAAAAGTCTTAATATTCAATTCCAAGTGCTTGGGCGCCACCGACGCTTTTATCGCTTCCAATATCGTGTCCGGATCAAGCGGGATCATCTTTTGGAACGCCGCCAGGCACAGCAGGTAAATTCCCGAGACCACGGCGGTTCCCAACTCTTTCTGGCAAATCCCGTTGGCGTCGATAACCTCGATCTTTTTGGTAAACTTCTTTAAATTCTTGACGATCTCCTCCTCGGACAGCAACGCCTTGCCGGGAATCACCACTTCGTTTTTATTGATCAAATACTGGGTCTGCGGGCCGGCAAAATAAGCCGCCTTCAAACATTCCTGCATTTCCAATCCCACGATCAGGTCGGCTTTTTTGGCCTCAACCAACGGCGAAAATACTTTTTTGCCGAATTTTATGTGGACCTCCACCGATCCGCCCCGCTGCGATAGGCCATGCAATTCGGAAGTTTTCGCGTCCAAACCGTTCTTCACCGCCGCGTCCGACAAGATTTCCAGCAAAGTGATCAGCCCCTGTCCGCCCGTACCCACGATCACGCAGTTAAAAGTCTTTTGGTCGGTTTCTTTCTTTATGATTTTAGCCATGATTTAAAATTGATTAGTAGTTTTATCTTATTAAAATTATCGTTATTTTTCAACCCGAAATTAAAACGGTGCCAGAATGCAATATCGCACGCTGGCCACCTTATGATTTTTACAAGCGTATTACGCACCGCTTGATCTCTGTTTTTGACCCTTTTCTACGCTCTTATCAATCTTGTCTCACATGGGACAGCTTCACATCCGTCTCCCGATGACATTACTTTGTCCGGATGGAACCTTACGGTTATGGGCGTATTGCATCCTCCTTTTATTTTCGCACTCTTGCAAATAAGCTTAACTAACCCACTGTTATTTAAAGGTTCCTTTACCTTGTGGCTCGTGTTGCATTCAGAGCAATACACTGTCGCTTCCCTAGTCTGATCGGTTGGCTTCTGCATTGTTTAAGTCTCCTTTGCTGTGTAACTCTAAAAGATACAATCCATTAAAAAACATTTTTAAGATTGTAACGAGCTACCGATTGGTTTATACAATATATATTTGATTTTGTAAAGAGCTAGCCTTACTGTGGCCGGCTCTAGTAAAATTTGGCAACACATACGATTATCGCGATTCTTACAAGCAATAACCTTTATAAAATAATAAGGCCGCTGATAAGTATATATTTTCAGCGCCATTTTAAAAAAGTAATTTACTAATGTGCTAACGCTGCCGCTGACCCGTCCGCGAACTTTGCGGACTGACAACATTGTCCGGATGGCTCAAGCTAACCCTATTCGTTGGCATACCGTTCCTCATTCCCCTCTCTCTGTTAAGAGCATCTCCATGCTCACTCCTGTCATGCTTATGGTTCACGACAACTTCCTCCTGTCTTTATCCGTATTCGGATATTAATTTAAAATACCACTTTAACCGCTAAAATCAAGCGCGCAAACCGATAAAAAACAGACGAGGCGCTAAAAGTGCAAAATATTCTTGCCTAAAACAGCCGCCTCTAGAACCGGCGCCCGTCATTAAAAAAACATTTAGCCATATCGCGCAAAAAATGCCAAGTTAAATGAAAAAATCAAAAAGTTGTGATAACGATTTGATTTTATGGGATGCTCAGCAGCCCCCTTTTTGCAATAAATTCCTCCTCCTTAGCTATTTTTTTTAACTTTGAGCGCGATGCGGTATCAAAACAGCCCCTCGCTTGATTTATTAATGCCATTTTGGCATCAAGCTCTTTTTTAAAATTTCCGCCCTCACTTTTCCAGCGAAGAACGAAGGCATACCCACCGGAGGCATCAGCTTTGACAAACCTCAATCCGGGAATATCTAAAATCTCGGCAACGCCATCGGCGATTGGTTTAAGTATTTTAAAGAACGACTCCCTCTCATTCACTTCAGGAATATTCATCTGAAGGGTATGATTTGGCCCTTGCTTCGTATACCTTGGCTCTTCCGTTGGAAAATCGCCTGCTATTTTCGGTATCCTATCATCTCCTTGAGATTATTTGTTTTACCACTATTTCAGAAAATGTAAAGAGCTCCGCTTTAACGGAGCTCTTCTTTTACTTCAGGTTATCGATCACTTGTTTTCCACGAATTTACACGGTCTTCTGGCAATGATCACCGAAACTTCGGGCTTGTCCACAAATTCACGCACCGCGGCGATGAATTCCTCGGAATTGCCCTGGTCGACGATCTTGAGGTTCTTCACCCCGCAAGCCTCCACCATCTTTTCGATCGGAACATGATGCTCGACCCCCACCGAATCCGGATGGGGCTGGTGACCGGTCATCGCCGTTATCTGGTTGTTTAAAATGATCAGCAGCGGATTGGAGCCGTTGTAAACCGCGTTAAGCAGCCCTTCTATCCCCGAATGGAAGAACGTGCCGTCGCCGATGAACGCGATCACTTTCTGGTCCGTGGATTTTTTGATGCCGTGGGCGATGCCAATCCCCGAACCCATGCAAAACATGTAATCGTAGATCTCGTGCGGCGGCAAAGCGCCGATCATGTAGCAGCCGATATCGCCGCCAAAGATAACCTTGGTTTCGTCAACCGCTTTCTTGACCGCGGCAAAAGCCAGCCAATACGGGCATCCCGGGCAAAGCTGGGGCGGCCGCGCGGGCAACTCGAAACTTGGCGCGAATTTCGGCATCTTGTAATTCTTGCCCGTAAATTTAGCGATCGCGTATGCCGCGGTTTCCGGCTTCATTTCGCCGATCTGCGACCGCAAATCAACGCCATGTATTTTTAATTTGCAATTGACGTCCTTGGCCAGCATCTGTACCCGCCTTTCCAAATAAGGCTCCATCTCCTCAAGGACCAGAACCCCCTTCAGATTCTTAATAAAATCCTTGATCTTGTTTTCCGGCAGCGGATGGAAGGATCCGAGTTTTAATACCGGCAGCTCAACACCCAGCTCGTGCATCGCCTCCAACGCGTGCAAATAGGAAATGCTTGAAGTGATTATCCCCAATGGCTGCTTTTTACCTTTAACGATATTTTCGATCCGGTTTATCTTGCTTTTCTCGAAATACGCCGCCAGTTTCTGCTCGCGCTCCAATAGTTCCCGCTTCATTCCGTGCAAGCGCGGCATCATGGTCACGAACTTATGCTTGTCTTTTACGAACTCCCCTTTCAAATTAACCTTGCGGGCAGGGTCAAGCTCTCCCAACGTTACCAACGCCCGCTGGTGCGCGATGCGCGTTGTCGTGCGCACGATCACCGGCGTGCCGAATTTTTCCGATATCGCGAACGCCTCGGCAACGAAATCCTTGCATTCCTGCGCGTCGGACGGTTCCAGCATCGGAATATGGCCCAAAACCGAGAACGGCCGGGTGTTCTCCTCGCTTTGCGCCGAACTGTGGCAGTCCGGGTCGTCGGCCACGATGATCACCATCGGCGCTTTCGTGCCGGTATAAGCCAGCGGCAATAAAGGCTCCAGGGCGACATTCAAACCGAAATTTTTCATCGCCACCAAGGTTTTCAATCCGGAAAAATTGGCGCCGATTGCCGCCTCCATGGCGGTTTTTTCGTTGGTGGAAAATTCAAAATAAAATTTAGGATCGTCTTTTGACTCCTTTTGCAACGCGTAAAAGTTATTGCCGATCTCGGACGCGGGCGTTCCCGGATAAGTGGAAACAAACTGCACCCCGCATTCCAAAGCACTGCGGATGATCGCCTCATTCCCCAAAAACATCACCTTCTTCCCCTTCGCGTTTTCTAAAAGTTTATTCATAATCATTAAAATGTTCGAAATCCGAATATTCGAAATCCGAAACAATTTGTAAAATTTAAATTTAAAAAACTAAATTTCTATCCGTTTCGATCATTTCCCAATTCGAAAATTCGAATTTGTTTCGAAATTCGAACTTCGTTCTTCGGGTTTGTTTCATTTTACTCCACCGTTACCGATTTTGCCAGATTGCGCGGCTTGTCGACGTCACAACCTCGCGCCAGCGCCGTGTAGTAAGCAAACAACTGCAAAGGCACAACCGCAACGATCGGCGTCAGCATCTCCAAAGTCTTGGGGATATAGATCACGTCATCAACGATAGACGCGATCTCCTCGTTGCCCTCGGTGGCGACCGCCAATACCCGGGCTTTCCGCGCTTTCAGCTCCATGATGTTGGAAATATTTTTTTCGTAAACCGAATCCGTGGGGCAGATGGCCACCACCGGGAACTGGTCTTCCACAAGCGCCAGCGGCCCATGCTTCAATTCGCCCGCGGCAATCCCTTCGGCATGGATATACGACAGCTCTTTCATTTTCAACGCGCCTTCCATTGCCGTCGGATAATTATACTTCCGGCCCATAAAAATCATGTTCTCGTAATCCTTGTATCGCTCCGCCAATTCTTTGATCTGCGGCGCGCATTCAAGCACTTTCTTGACTAAGTCCGGGATCATCGCCAATTCGTCGGCGATCCTTTTCCCCATCACCAAAGACATCTGGCGCTGGCGTCCCAGGAAAAGAGTGACCAGCGACAAAATCGCCAATTGCGAGGTGTAAGCTTTGGTGGAAGCGACGCCGATCTCCGGGCCGGCATGGTTGTAAACACCCGCGTCGGTTTCGCGCGCCTGGGTTGAACCAATGGCATTGGTGACTCCCAGGGTCAAAATTCCTTTTGATTTCGCCTCATTGACCGCCGCCAAAGTATCGGCGGTTTCCCCCGATTGGGAAATCGCAAGCATTGCCGAGTTGCGGTTGATCGTTGATTTGCGATAACGGAATTCCGACGCCGCGTCAACCTTGACGGTAATCCCCGCGTATTCCTCAAGCATATATTCTGAAACCATGCCCGCATTGCGCGCGGTGCCGCAAGCGATAATATACAATCTTTCGATCTCCCTGAGCCTTTCTTCAACCAGCGTCAAACCGCCCAATTTGGCCCGCCCCTCTTCGGGGATCAGCCGGCCACGCAAAGAATTGCGCAGGCTTTCCGGCTGCTCCATGATTTCCTTTAACATGTAGTGCGGATACACGCCCTTCTCGACATCTTCCACATTCCACTCGATCTCCTGAGGCTGGCGGTCGGCATAAATGAAATAATTTTCCGGCGTTAACGTGGCAATCTCGCCCTCGTTCAAATAAATCACCTTCTTGGTGTTGGCGATCACCGCGGCCGGGTCGGACGCCACCAAAAATTCGTTTTCGCCGATGCCGATCAGTAAAGGGCTTCCCGAACGCGCCGCGACGATCTTATTGGGATCGTTTTTGGAAAGCACCACGATACCGTAAGTCCCCCGCACCCGTGCCACCGCCTTTTTTACCGCGCGCTCCAAATTGCCGTCAAAAAATTTCTCGATCAGATGCGCCAAGACTTCGGTGTCGGTTTGCGACAAAAACG
>Ga0247841_10002210_pt1 | contig 39885 bp, 23 predicted proteins | sample LaCruzMarch2015__2_FD_192410 | JGI IMG/M metagenome (GOLD analysis project Ga0247841, IMG submission 192410) | Freshwater microbial communities from meromictic Lake La Cruz, Castile-La Mancha, Spain - LaCruzMarch2015_18m | ecosystem: Environmental > Aquatic > Freshwater > Lake | place: Spain...
ATGCTTCACGGGATGAAGGAATTCGAGGGAGCGGGCGTGAAGATGGATGAAGCCTCCCGGGTTTGAGCGCGGATAGCCGTATTTGAGGTCACCTTTTATCGGACAGCCAATGGATGCCAATTGAGCCCTGATCTGATGATGCCGGCCGGTAATCAGTTTCACCTCCAGTAAGAAGTACCGGTCGCTGTGACCCATGACCCTGTATTTCAATTCCGCGGTCTGGGAACCCGCCACCGGGCTTTCGTAGCAGTAGGATTTATTTTGCTTCTCGTTACGCAGGATATATCCTGTCAGGCAATCTTCTGGCTTGGGAGGCCGATGATGAACAACTGCCCAATAAGTCTTATGGATATTCCCCTCCTTTAACATCAGGTTAAGCCGCGTAAGGGATTTTGAAGTGCGGGCAAAAATAACCGCTCCGCTTACCGGACGATCGAGACGATGGACCACGCCTAAAAATACCTCCCCCGGTTTATGATACTTTTGCTTAATATAGTTTTTCAGGGTCTCACTCAGCGGTTCATCACCGGTCTTATCTCCCTGAACAATGGCCGAGGGTTGTTTGTTTATGATGAGAAGATGGTTGTCCTCGTACAATATATCCTGAACATCAAAAGATCTCACAAGGCAACAGGTTGATCCCGCGTTAGTATTGTTCTTTTTCGTTGGGAAAATCCAACGATTTGACATCGGTAATATAGGAGGTTACAGCCCCTCTGACCTCTTCGGCAAGGTTATGATACCGGCGCAAAAACCGGGGAGAAAATTCCATGGTGATCCCAAGCATATCATGGAGAACCAGTACCTGTCCGTCCACACCTTTCCCCGCGCCAATGCCGATCAAAGGGATTTTCAGTTCCCTGGCAACCAGGGTGCCCAAACGGGCAGGAATCTTCTCCAGCACGATGGCAAAGCAACCCGATTTCTCCAGCAGATGGGCGTCGTCCAGCAATTTTGTCGCCTCCTCCTCGGTGGTGGCGCGAACAACATAAGTGCCGAACTTGTGGATGGATTGAGGCGTGAGCCCCAGGTGCCCCATGACCGGGATCCCTGCAGAAAGGATGCGGTCAACGGATTCAAGAATCTCTTTTCCCCCCTCCATTTTCACTGCATCTGCCCCACTCTCTTTCATGATGCGGATGGCTGAATTCAGCGCCTCCTTTGAATTTCCCTGATAGGTGCCAAATGGCAGGTCAACCACCACAAGGGCACGCTTTACCGCCCTGACCACCGACGATGCATGATAAATCATTTCGTTGAGCGTGATCGGCAATGTGGAGGAATGACCCGCCATGACATTGGAGGCGGAATCTCCGACAAGCACGATATCGATCCCGGTACTGTCGAGAATCTTGGCAAAAGAATAATCATAGGCCGTGAGCATCGCGATCTTTTCCCCCTTGAGTTTCATTTCCTGAAGCACATGGGTGGTCACTTTGGTCACATTGCGAAAGGAGACAGAGACTGACATAATAATTATATATTGAGCAAAGTTACGATATATTTTCTTACTTTTGCCCTCCAGCTTAACAATCAAAAAGCATGCGCTCTCTTCGTTTTTTTTTCCTGTTGACCTCCCTTTCCGCATTGTTCTTCTCGTGTAACAAGGAGCTCAATGTCAACGCCGACTGGCAAGATATCACGGTGGTTTATTCCCTTTTAGACAGGCAGGATACCCTTCACTATTTTAAAATCACCAAGGCCTTCCTGGGTCCCGGCGATGCCCTCCAGTTTGCCAAAATTGCCGATTCGAGCAATTACGCCGATTCATTGGATGTTACCCTGGAAGCATGGGATGGTACGGTTTTAAAGAATACTTATATCGCCTTCGATACCATTATTGAAAACAAGGAAGCCGGAGATTCCATTTTCTACTATCCTTACCAGCGCATGTATTGTACACGGGCCATTTTAAACCAGGATTATACCTATAAACTTTTTATCAGGAATAAAAAAACCGGCAAGGAGATCACCTCTGTGACCCAGTTGGTTCATGATTTCTCGATCGAAAAACCCATGGGTTTCATGGTCGGTTACATCCCCGGAAAAAATTCCGAGGTTAAATGGATGACTGCCAAAGCCGGGAAACGGTACCAGCTGACCATTCGTTTTCATTATGCAGAATCTCCAAAGTCGGATCCCAGCAAGATTGAAATGAAATTCATCGACTGGATCGTTTTCAATGACCAGCGGTCTTTCACCACGGAAGGTGGCGCTCAAATGGATTTTTATTTTCCGGGGGATGCATTTTATATGGTACTGAGAACAAAAATCCTTGTTAATCCCGATGTGAACCGTGCGGCACGGCACGTTGATTATATTTTTTCCGTGGCCGGAGAGGATCTGAATACTTACATGGAGGTTACAGAACCATCTTTGACCATTGTGCAGGAGAGACCTTCATTTACCAATATTGTCAATGGGATAGGTCTTTTTTCCACCCGTTTTGAAAAAGTAAAAGACTCATTGCTGCTCAATCAAAATACACTCACCGAGTTAAAAGTCAATCCATTTACCAGCGACCTGGGTTTCTGATTTCACTTTTCTTTTCATCCGCCTTTCTGTCGTTTTGTCACTTTGATGACAGGAATTGTTCCTTTGGCACAAAGATTGACATAAAGAAAGAAACTTTAGTATAACTAGCACTCGACGAAAGGAGATTAAACAATGGGAAAAATTATTGGTATTGATTTAGGAACCACGAACTCCTGTGTAGCCGTTATGGAAGGTAATGAACCTGTCGTCATTCCGAACAGTGAAGGACGCAGAACGACTCCTTCGGTAGTGGGATTCACCGACAGCGGTGAACGCAAGGTGGGTGATCCGGCAAAACGCCAGGCCATCACCAACCCGAAAAACACAGTATTTTCTATTAAACGGTTCATGGGTGAATCCTATGACCAGGTACAGAAAGAGATCAGCAGGGTTCCTTATCAGGTTTCAAAAGGCGATAACAATACACCCCGTGTCAACATCAGCGGGAAACTCTATTCGCCACAGGAAATTTCGGCCATGATTCTTCAGAAAATGAAGAAAACCGCCGAAGATTATCTCGGACAAGAGATCAAGGAGGCGGTGATCACCGTACCTGCTTATTTCAGCGATTCACAACGGCAGGCCACCAAAGAGGCCGGCGAGATCGCGGGATTGACTGTTAAACGAATTATCAACGAACCAACCGCGGCAGCGCTTGCCTATGGTTTGGATAAAAAACATAAGGACATCAAGGTTGCCGTTTATGACCTGGGTGGAGGAACCTTCGATATTTCTATTCTCGAACTCGGAGATGGTGTTTTTGAGGTGAAATCAACCAACGGGAACACCCACCTTGGCGGCGACGACTTTGACCAGGTCATCATTGACTGGTTGGCCAGTGAATTCAGGAAAGACGAGGGACTGGATCTTCGCCGGGATCCGATGGCACTTCAACGACTGAAAGAGGCAGCCGAAAAGGCGAAAATCGAACTGTCAAGTTCTGTGGAAACCGAGATCAATCTGCCATATATCATGCCGGTTGACGGCGTCCCCAAGCACCTGGTAAAAAAACTTACCCGCGCAAAATTTGAACAGCTGATCGATAGCCTGATGCAGTCAACCATTCCACCCTGCCAGCAGGCGCTTAAAGATGCCGGATTAACAGCCTCAGATATTAACGAAATCATCCTCGTTGGCGGATCAACCCGAATCCCCGCCGTTCAAAAAATTGTTCGTGACTTTTTTGGGAAAGAACCCTCCAAAGGGGTAAACCCGGATGAAGTCGTGGCCATTGGCGCTGCCATCCAGGGCGGAGTTCTCACCGGGGAGGTAAAGGATGTATTGCTGCTCGATGTGACACCGCTTTCATTGGGCATCGAAACACTGGGGGGCGTGATGACACGATTGATCGAATCCAACACCACGATCCCGACGCGGAAATCGGAGGTTTTTTCCACCGCTGCCGATAGCCAGACCTCAGTTGAGATCCATGTGCTGCAGGGCGAACGGCCAATGGCCAACCAGAATAAAAGCATCGGCAGGTTCCACCTCGATGGAATCCCACCGGCACCCAGGGGCATCCCTCAGGTCGAAGTAACCTTCGACATCGATGCCAATGGGATCCTTCATGTAACGGCCAAAGATAAGGCCACAGGCAAATCACAGCAGATTCGCATCGAAGCCTCTTCAGGACTTTCGGATGAAGATATCCGCCGGATGAAGGATGAAGCCCAGCAAAATGCGGATACAGATAAAAAGATGAAGGAAGAGGTGGATAAAGTCAACCAGGCCGACACCCTGATATTCCAAACGGAAAAACAATTGAAGGAATTTGGGGATAAAGTTCCCGCTGATAAAAAGGCAGCCATCGAAAAATCCCTTGAAGAGCTGAAAGCAGCACATAAAAGCCGGAATTTTACCGGTATTGACCAGGCGATGGCAAACCTGAATGCCGTTTGGCAATCGGCCAGCGAAGAGATGTACAAAAACAGCTCTCAGACCGGACCGCAACCTGGCGCTCAACCCGGTCCACAACCCGGAACTGATCCCGGAACTGGAAATTCAAAACCATCGGGCAGCGATGAAGTTACCGATGTGGATTTTGAAGAGGTAAAGGATAAATAATCCGGTTGTTCATTCGATGAAGCAGGCTTGGCCTATTTAAAGGTCAAGCCTGCTTTTTTATTCACGGAATGTTAATAAATCATTGAATAACTTCAAGGAATTATTAGGATATTTGTAACTCCTATTGTATAGATCGGAATCCTGATATAATTAACCAACTGCATCATTTAAAACCAGGTTTATGAAAATTTTTACCCATCAAATTCTGTTGTCTTTTTTATTGTCGGTTTTTTGCATTTTTCAGACCGGAGTAAGCCAGACGATCCTGTATGAAGATTTTAATTACACCCCACCTGCCTTTATTGGTGGGAATGGAAACGCAGGCTCCTCCTCCAATAATTGGACGACACATAGCGTTACTTCCGGACAAACCACGACGGTTGATATCCTGAGTGGAAATTTGTCCTATCCCGGACTGGTTGCGCCCAATGGTAATAAAGTTTACCTGTTCAGCAACGCCAATGCCACTTCACGGGATGTGAACAGGGCGATTACTTCAACCGGTAATGTGCTCTATTTTTCCGTGTTGATCAATATTATCGATAATTCCCAGATCACCACAACAGGTGATTATTTCATGCATTTTGGTGCAACGACCGGAGCCGCGGTCACTATTTTTGGAGCCAGGCTGGGCGCGAAATCCGTGAATTCGGGAGCAAACTTTCGATTCATGATCTTAAATACTTCGGGCGGAACTACCTCTTTTACTGATTTTCCACAAGATCTGACCTTTGGCATAACTTATTTGGTCGTCGTCAAATATGATAAAAGTACCGCACCTACTACCGCCAGTTTGTGGGTAAACCCGGCCAGCCTGGGTGGGGTTGAGCCTGCAGGATCAGTAACGAATACCAGCGGAACGGGAACTTTTGCCACATTTGCCTCCATTTGTTTACGGAACAGTGGTACAACCCCCAAGGCCGACATTGATGAAATCAGGATCGGTCCCGCGTGGGCAGATGTTACACCTGCTGCCGCAACTCCATCCATCGGTACCACTCCATCTCTGCTCACTGGATTCCAGTATGCTGTCGGAGCAGGACCATCTGCTTCTCAAACCTACAACCTTAGCGGCAGTAACCTTATCCCGGCAAGCGGCAACCTTACGGTAACCGGTACTACCCACTATGAAGTTTCCGTCAACAATACAACCTTTTCCAATTCGGTAACAGTTCCGTATTCCGGATCGGCCCTCGCCGCCACACCGGTTTATGTTCGTTTGGTGGCCGGATTGCCTCTGGGAGTGTACAATGGTGAAAATGTTGCCAATGCGGGCGGTGGCGCCACAACGATCAATGTTACCTGTTCGGGTACCGTCGTTAAACCTGAACCAACCAACCATCCCACTGGTTTTGCAGCAGCTGCCGGAATACCATCGTATAGTACCATTAACACCACCTGGACGGATGCTTCATCGGGCACAACCCCGGATGGCTACCTGGTGAAAGGAGCCACGGGAGGATATGGTTCAATTGTCGATCCTGTTGATGGAACTCCCGAAGCCGATGCCACCCTGGTGAAAAATATTGCACAGGGCATTCAGGCTGCAGCTTTTACGGGACTCGTTGACAATACCCAGTATTATTTTAAAATCTTCCCTTTTACCAATACCGGAAGTTTTATCAATTACAAGACCACTGTTCCTGTTCCTTCAGCCACAGCCACAACCACTTTAAGCCCTTCGACCACTTACACCTGGATCGGGGCTGATGGCGCCGCATGGAATGTGGCTGCCAACTGGAATCCGACCCGCACCACACCTGCCCTTAACGATATTCTGATCTTCAATGGAGGAGGAACAAAAACCGTCATTGCAGTCCCCACCGAAACTGTCGGTAAAATCGCCCTGACCGGCAACACCACAATTAATCTGCAAAGCGCCGCTGCTGCAGCGATTACCATCATGGGGGTTACAGGGGCTGATCTTGATATTCCCGCGGGTTGTGCCTTAAATATGAATGCAGTCAATGCCATTACCATCACCCTGGCAACTACTGCTACCGCAAATATCAGCGGGAGTATGGCATTTTCTTCCACCGTGGCTACCGCGCACAAACTTATTGCCATTGATCCCAATGGCATTGCTTTTAACAACGGCGCAACATTTACCGCGGGGCTTTTCCTTTCAGGGAATGCATTTGGTAATGGCACTCCATCTTCAGTCATTTTTACCAATGGGTCAACCTATATTCACCAGGCCGGCAGCAATCCGTTTGTCAACAATCCGCCCAACAGCATTGTTGTTTTCCAAACCGGAAGCCTGTATAAACTGATCAGCAATTCCACTCCGTCCTTTTCCGGGAAAACCTATGCCAATTTCGAAATGGACGCTCCAGCGGTTACCGTTACCACTACCGGGGGAAGCGCAGTTACCATGGATAACCTGACCATTACCAATGGCACCTTCAACTTCAACATGACCGGCACACCGGGTCATTCCATCAAGGGTAATATTACTGCTGCTGCCGGTGGAACGCTCAATTTTTCTCCTTCATCAGCCGGCACGGTGACCTTAAATGGCGGCGCTGCCCAGTCCATTTCCGGGGCTGGTGTCATTACGACAGGAACCAATTCCACACTGGAAATTTCGAATGCTGCCGGAGTGAGCCTGGGAACATCCATTGCGATGAATGGCCACCTGAAACTCACCAATGGTTTGCTGACACTCGGATCAGGCAATCTTTTGCTTGGCACGGGTTCCACGATTACAGGAACGCCTTCTGCAACCAACATGGTTGTGGCCACGGGAAGCGGACAATTGCAAAAAGGATTTGCAACTGGCTTTACAGGGAGTTTCTTGTTCCCCGTTGGCGATAACACGGTGACTCCGGAATACTCGCCGGTCACATTGAATTTCACGGCCGGAACTTTTGGCGCTGGCAACTTTGCCGGAGTGAACCTCGTGAATGCCAAATATCCCCTGGATCCGAACACGGGAAGTTACCTTAAACGATATTGGATATTGTCGCAAAATGGAATTACAGCATTTGCCTGCAACGCGACTTTTCAATACCTGACCGCTGACATCAATGGCACGGAAAGCCAGATCTATTGCATGAAAGTACTCCCGACCCCGTTCATTACCTATGATCCTGCAAATACAACCCTTCACCAGCTCACCGCGAACGGACTCGCCTCTTTCGGAACTTTTACCGGTTCACAACCACAGATGCCCACGGTTACTACAAGTCCTGCCGTCATCAACATCACGCATGTTTCTGCTACAGGGGAAGGAAATGTTACCGGAGATGGAGGGTCTCCTATACTTTCACGCGGACTTTGCTATGCCACGACCCATAATCCAACCATAGCCGGCCTTCATACTACGGAACCGGGAACCACGGGGATTTTTACAAGTAACATGACCGGGCTTATCCCTCAAACTACCTATTACATGAGAGCCTATGCTTCCAATTCTGTTGGAACGGGTTACGGGGCAGAAATCTCCTTTACCACCCTTTGCGAACCCCTGCCTCCGCAGATTGATTTCTATGCTGACCATATCAGCATCATGGTTGGCGACAGCATCAACTTTTTTGATGCCTCATTGTATTGTCCCACATCCTGGCATTGGTCATTTCTTGGCGGTACACCGTACGAAAGTTACAGCCAGAATCCAACCTGGATCCATTACAATTACCCCGGGGTTTACAATGTTTGCCTGGATGCTTCCAACAGCTATGGCATGACATCCTATTGTAAAATGGCCTACATCACCGTTACCGCTCCTCCGACTCCATCCGATGCAAACATCGTCATTACCGAGATCATGTATAATCCGCCGGAATCGGGGGTTGATTCACTCGAATTCATCGAGTTGTATAACAACGATTCCGTGGCTGTGAACATAAAGGATTTCTACTTCAACAAAGGGGTTGTATATACCTTCCCCGATACTACAATGTTACCCTATTCCTACCTGATTGTAGCCGAAAATGACTCCGCCATGTTCAATACTTTCGGGGTGCATGTCTTGCAATGGACAAGCGGGAATCTGAACAATGGAGGAGAGCCTGTTGTCATTTACGACAATCAGGGATTTGAAATTGATTCTGTTAATTTTGATGACTCACCACCATGGGATACCCTGGCCGACGGATGGGGACCCTCTCTTGAACTGTGTGATCCCAATTCTGACAATACCAATCCCCTGAACTGGAGAGCTGCCCTTGAATTCTCCGCCATCAATTTTGCAGGAGATACCCTATGGGCATCACCCATGGCCGGATGTTCCTATCCTCCGGTGGCCGGTTTTTTTGCCAGCGATACAACGATTGACCAATTTCAGTCAGTGACATTCACCGATTCATCCTCTGCCAATACTGAAAACTGGTTCTGGACTTTTGAAGGTGGAACCCCCGAAGTTTATGTCGGGAAAACACCACCACCCATACAATATATTGCAATGGGGGCATTTGATGTCACCCTGAAAGCCGTAAATCTCGCGGGTCACAATACCCTGGTCAGATCAGAATACATCGAAGTCGGACCTTCCGGAATTTTCTCACCCGATGATAAAAATGGATTTATTGTCTTTCCAAACCCCGCCAAAGGGCAGTTTACCCTGCAACTCAATGGGCAGAAGAACGCCACGGTGATCATCCTGGATCAATTCGGGAAAATTGTTTTTAAAGCAGAAGTGACCCGCCAAATAAATTTACTCAGTCCGCCGGGACTTACTCCCGGAATCTATTTTCTCAGGATTACCGAAAACAGGACGGGTGAAACCAGATCAGGTAAATTAATCATTCAATAATGTAAATCCTAAAACCCATGAAAAAACGATTCTCAGTATTGTCGCTTATACTTTTTCTTTCCGTTTCTGCAACATTCGGACAGGGACTGGAAAACTTCAACAATTATGCCGGAACTTCCGGAACCTATTCGGATGGCACCTTTATAGGACAGGATGGTTCTACCTGGACATATACCCAATGCCGCAGCGACAGGGCCATTGTTGCACCATCCCCGTGTTTGGGCAAAAACCGCACTCCTGCCGCCAACGTTTATTCCGGAACCATTCATAACGGTTGTGGCGTCATCAGCTTTGATTATAAACAGGGCTATTCAACTTCAGTTAACCTCAATTTGCTCATCAATGGTTTAGTGGTATCAACGGTTACAAGTCCCGGAGGAACCGGCGATACCATGAACGTCCATAACTCAGGCCCGATAACCGTTAATGTTCCCGGAGATATTGTTATCAGGTTTGAACAGGCCGAAAATGCCACCTCAGGCCAGGTTACAGTCGATAATGTCACCTGGACCGCGTATAACTCAGCTCCACTGCCTGAACCGACCAATTATCCGACTGCATTTACTGCAACTCCTTCCGCGTTTACCATCAACCTTACCTGGGTGGACGCTTCCGGGGGACAGGTCCCGACGGCCTACCTGATCCTTGGCAGCGAGGAAGACAATATTGATCTCCCCGTGGATGGAGTACCTGAACCGAATGATCCCGATCTGTCGGATGGAACAGGAGCCCTGAATGTTCTTCCCGGAGTGCAGTCCTGCCAGTTTGCCGGCCTTCAGAGCAACAAACAATTTTTCTTTAAAATCTTCCCATACACCAATACAGGAACCAATATCAACTATAAAACCAATGACGTTCCGCCAAGCGCCATCGCCACGACCCCCAATGTATCCATCATAAATTATGAAAATTTCAACGATGGTACATTTGGAACCTGGAGCCAGAAAAATATTGTCGGCGATACCACCTGGTCCATAGATATGACCCATGGAGTTGGAGGAACACCCTGTGCCAAAGCCACTGGTTATTATGCAGGATCATCGCACCAGAATGAGGATTGGCTGATCTCACCGGCCATGAATTTCAACAAGTACACCGATGAGGAACTTACTTTCCAGACAGCCAAAAATTATGTCGGTCCCGATCTTCAATCATTAATTTCCAATGATTACGATGGATCAGGTGACCCGAATAACTTTACCTGGATTCCCCTGACGGGTGTTTTGTCATCCGGGGGATGGGTCTGGACCCCATCTGGAGCCATCGATGTTTCGGGAGCAAGTGGTACCGGTGTTTATATTGCTTTTAAATTCACCTCCTCCGATACCGAATCGGCCACCTGGGAGGTTGATGAAATCCTGACCACAGGTATCCTGATTGTCGGTATACCTGAAACGCCGGGCAACAAGGGTTTTAAAGTTCTTCCCAATCCTTCCCGGGATCAGTTCAACGTGATTTTCAGCGATAATTCCGAGAAGGAGGTACGTGTTCTGTCGGTGGTAGGGAAAGAATTGTATGTTGTAAAAACGAATCAATCTAACCTTCAGGTGAACATTCCGAACCTCCCTGCCGGCATCTATTTTGTAAGGGTTAACGAGGCAGGATCAGAGAAGGCCGAAGTTAAAAAACTGATTGTACGCTAACTTTTACCAGCATATGGAACAAATCAGGGTTGCCTTTTTTAAAGGCAACCCTGATCTTTTATTGCATGTTACATGCCCTATCTGCCCTTTCACAATATCCGCAAAAAGCAGATAAGGCCGATCAACCCCTGCGCGTTGAAATTCCGGCCAAATCGGACAATGAAACTTACCGCATCATACCTTGCGATTCTTCAGGCTTTATCATGTTCTTCCGTAGTCTTGAAACTATAGGCGATAACCAGACAAAATGGTATTTCGCGTTTTACGACCGAAATTTTCAGCAACTCTGGATTAAAAGCTTACCTCTTCTTTCGGATAAGGATTTTCGTTTCCGCGAACTACGGCATGATACATTATTCCTTTTTTTTGGTACAACCGGGAAAAGCAAAAATCCACTCCAGGATTTTCAAATCCTGCGGGTTTTACTTGCCAGGGGTACCTTTGTTTTGAATCAGGGAAAATTTCCGGAAAATTCAGAGGCTTCCTTTTTTGACATTGCAGGCAACCGTGCCTGGATAGGATTAAACTCAAAAGAGAAACCCGGTCGGGTAATGACAATGAATTTATCTGACGGCACAACACGATCCTTTGTCCTTGGGGAGGGATCGTCCCTGTGGCTTCGCTGGTTTTTGCCTGATTCCTCGGGGTTGTCGGTTTCGGCCATCGTAACCCGTCAACTTTCCAAAAAGATGGTCGAACATTTTCTGGTCAGGTACGATACCAATGGTTCCATGTTGTTTGAGATGCCGATCAGTACCATGGCTCCAGACCGCAATCTGACCGGATTCCAGGTGTTGTCGACAGGTGCGAAGAACTATTTTATTTGCGGGACCTATGTGCTGAATTCAAAAGGAAGTTCACGGACGAATTTAAAGGGAGCAGAAGAATCATCCGGGTTTTTCAGCACACAGGTGGTGGGAGGGATACAGAAACCAATGTTGTTTCATAATTTTCTCGAATTAAAAAATGCCAATTCCCTGTTGAGTGAAAAAGATATCCTCGATCTGAAAAAGAAGGCGCTAAAAAAGAACAGGAATCTGGGAGAATATTCTCTTGACTTCTCTGTTTTGCTTCATCCATTAATTTCCTGCCGCGATCAGTTACTATTCATCGGAGAGGTTTATTATCCACAGTACCATACTGAGAATTTTACCGATTTCGACTACTATGGCCGTCCTTATACAAACAGCTATTCAGTTTTCGATGGTTACCGCTTCATCAATGCCATCGTTGCAGCTTTTAACCCGGAGGGGAAGCTGCTTTGGGACAATACACTTGAAATACGTAACCTTTTATCAGGCGAGCTCAGTTCAACCGTGACGGCGCACCTCCTTGGCGATGAGATGTTGCTTGCCTACCTTGCCGATGGAAAAATCGGATCGAAAATCATCGTTGCAAACAATGTGATCGAAAAACTTGATTTCACTCCGTTGGAGATGATGCATCCGGAAGATAAACTGATCAATGAGTCAAAAAGCCGCATGATTCCCTGGTACGGGAACTATTTTCTCTGTTATGGTTACCAGGAAATTAAAAATATTGCACTTGAAAACAACAATAAGCGACTGGTGTTCTTCGTGAACAAGATCAGGTTTGAAAGGTAAAACCCACTTAAAAAATGGGCTCTGCTCAGGGCTGGGTTATGACATACAGCTTGTTGTCGCAATTCAGGATCATAAACGCGGTGTCTTCAATTTCAAATTGTTTCCCCGAAATTTTCAGATTGTACGGTTGATCCCCGGTTAAAATGAACGGAAGGGTATAATCTTTCCCGATGGTGTATGTTGAACGTGATTGAACAATAAAGACCGATATCGCGGAATCCGATTTGTTTTCGATGTTGAGCGTGCCTTTCCCGTTACAAGGTTGTTCTTCTTTCTTCTTTGTACAACCCGGGAATGCGATGACCCCGGCAAGAAAGATAAGGGTGACGGCGAGCAGGTATTTTTTCATAAGGCTGGAATTGATGTTTGCAAAAATACAAGGTTTCAATGAATATCAAAAGAAATAGATGTTTATTAATACTCTGACAAAAAAACTGATGTTAGGGTTGTCTAATCCTATTGATATTAATTAATAAATTGTTACTTTTGTACATTAACTTGTGCTGGGATTCATTTATAAGCCGTTTTAGCCCTTACAGGCAACCTTTTGAATGAAACTTTTGTCGTTATTTTATGTATAAAACCTTTGGCATGTAATCCTTCAAATATCAATCTTATGTTCCGAAATTGTCTTCGATTGATCTTTATCTCCGGCTTTTTTCTTCTCTCCGGTGTCAGTCTTTTCGCGCAGGACGTGCCCTGCGACATCAAAGCCGACATCATCGGGCCGGATATCGTTTGCGAGAACCAGCAAACCGTCTCCTATCGACCTACAGTCAGCATGGTTCCTGTTTCCGGGCATACCTATCAATGGTCCCTGTCATCCGGAGGAAATATTGTTGGAAGTGCAAACAACTACAGTATTGATATAAACTGGGGAGCGGTAGCAGGCACTTACACGTTGACCCTCACGGAGACCAACACGACCATTCCGCTTCAGGCCGGATGCAATCCGAAGCAATTTACCAAGACCATACAGGTTCAACCTTTATTGCATTCCTATTTTTATTACCAGGCTTCCGATGCATGTTATAACAATAATGTTGACTTTTTTGGAAATGTTTCGGTTCATTCCGATCCCAGCATTACCTATTCCTGGGATTTTGGCGATGGCGGATCTTCCACACTGGCAAACCCCATCCATACGTTTCCCCCTGTTCCTCCCGGTACGACCTATACCGTCACCCTTACCGTTCAAAATTCCGCTGGTCAGCAGGATCAGATTACCGATTATGTATACGTGAATCCCGACATGTACAAACCGGTGGCCACCTTTACCACCGATCAAACGCCGAGCTGTTTGTACGGAGAGTATGTTTTCAATGCCAGCCAGAGCCGGCCTTATCCTCCCACCACCAACGAACCCGGGTATATCCGCTATTACAAATGGGATTTCGGCGATCCGACCTCCGCCCGGAATATCGTGACACAGTACTTCCCTACAGATACCGTGCACCATCGTTTTGAAACCTATGGTGTGCACACTGTCACACTTCTGGTGGTCAATGACAAATATTGTGAGAAGGTTTTCACGATGGATGTCAATGTCCAGAATTCAGTTCCTGTTGCCCATTATTCAAACAATACCCCCTGCCTGAACGAAGCCACCATATTTACCGATCAGTCGATCACCCCGGTGGGAAATATCGTTCTCTGGGAATATAACTTTGGAGACGGATTTACCTTCTCGACCTCCAATCCCGCGCAAAGCAGCCCCACACATACATACAGCGAATTGGGGACATACCATGTTACCCAGAAGGTAACCAACGACCGGGGATGTAACCATACCTTCGAGAGCGATGTAACGATAAACCGTTCTCCCATGGCTGAGTTTACCTTTGACCCTGTTTGTATTGCAGATCCGGTAACCTTTAACAATGCCAGCACCCCGAATGGCGGACGACCGATTACCGGTTATTTATGGAATTTTGGAGATCCTTCATCCGGATCCAATTCTTCAACTGATGAAAATCCGGTACATACCTATAATTCCACCGGGATCTACACGGTTACCCTGATCACCACCAATGAGGATGGATGTTCCAACACGAAAACACACACGGTTACGGTACATCCGCGACCCGATGCCACCTACACCTGGTCGTATGGCACCCCAACATACACCGTTGATTTTGTCGATCAGACCGATCCCAACGTGGTTGGAAACAACCTGCAATGGGAGTTTGGTGATGGAACCATGGGATATGGTCATGATCCTTCACACACCTATCCGGGCGCCGGCATTTTCTCGGTGACCCTTATTGCCACGGATATCAATAACTGCTCAAGGTCATTTACCGATCAGGTTGATGTACCCGGTACTTCCATCGCCCTCTTCTTCCATGATTCTCCCAAATGCGTGGGGCAGGACATGACCTTCACGGCGCTGGCTCCGACCACGGGTTATATTTCGCAGGAATTCTGGAATTTTGGTGACGGAAACACGCAAACGGTTCTCTTTCCTTTCACTCCAAGCCAGGTAATTCATGCCTACACCACTGCCGGAACTTATACCGTTTCGCATACGGTGACCTATGCCCCCAGCGGGTATACCGATACCTGGAGCACCGACGTGGTTGTTTTTCCAAACCCGATTGCCAACTTTACCTGGGATAATGTGGTTGGCGGACAAGCTCAATATGCATGTAACAACCAATTGGTTTATTTTAAAGATCTTTCAGTTCCCAATGGCCCTGGGTTAATATATCAATGGCATTGGGATTTCGGCGACCCGGCATCGGGAAGCAATAATTTGTCCGACATTCAAAGTCCTTCCCACCTCTTTATGGGCGGAGCCGGAACCTATATTGTAACGCTGACCGTTACCAACAACATCAACAATTGCTCACATACCATCGCTTACCCTGTTGATGTTCACCCCGGACCGCCTGTTGAATTCGCCTTTAACAACAATACCTGTGCCAACCAGGTGGTTGACTTCGTGGCCGACGGCACCGTGATGACCTTCGCTGATATTGTTTCCTGGGACTGGGATTTCGGTGACGGGAAACCGCATTCCTTCAACCCCCAGACCGCTTCACACCTCTATGATGTAGCCGGTCATTACACGGCAATTTTGAGAGTCAAAGATCTACACGGATGCTTCAGTTCAATTTCTCATGAGGTCACCATCATTCCTCAACCAAATACCCTGTTTACCTTTTCAACACCCACCTGCGATGGGCTGCCTGTACAGTTTACCGACCACTCGTTTGTTCCGGCAGGCTTTCCCGGGTATATTGAGAAATGGGAATGGGACTGGGGAGATGGAAGTGGCATTGAAACAATACTTTTACCTGCATCTCCAAATGTTCCGCATACCTTCCCGACAGGGGTATATTCTTTTCTTGTTAAGTTAACCGTAACCACCAACTATGGATGTACCGGAACCTACCAAACAACGGTAAATGTGATCCCCGCACCAACCGCCAGCTTCCAGTGGTCAACCACACTATGTGCCGGTCAATCGGTTCAGTTTACCGACATCTCCCAAACCAACGGCGGAGGCAACATCAATCAATGGTCATGGAATTTCGGGGATCCCACCTCCGGAAGCAGTAACTTTTCCACCTCGCCCAACCCGAATCATGTTTATTTAACTGCCGGTCCCTATTCTGTAACCCTTCTTGTCACCAATGTAAACAACTGCACCAGTACAATCACACTCCCGATCACCATCAACGCCAAACCGGTGGCCGATTTCACATATACTCCGGCTTGCGAGGGTTCATCGATGCAATTTACCGATGCATCTACTGCCAATGCCCTGTCCATCACTTCCTATTTCTGGTCGTTTGGCGATGGCAATACGTCAACTTTAAAAGACCCGCTGAATACGTATTCAAACTTCGGGATCTATAATGTGACTCTGAATATTGTCAATTCGAATGGATGCACCCATTCAGTTACCAAACAGGTTACCGTTAACCCCAAAGCAATTCCTGAATTTACATTCTCCAGCACCAGTTGCGTAGGAGCTCCTGTTACATTTACCGACCATTCCTATATGCCAACCGGATTTACGGGATACATTGAACACTGGACATGGAACTTTGATGATGGTTCTGCGCCCGTGACCATCGATTACCCCAATAACCCGGACATTACATACACGTTCATTGGAACCAGTACAGTTCATAATGTTACTCTGACAACGGAAACAACTGAAGGTTGCATTTCTTCCATTACCCATACAGTGAACAGTGTTCCGTCGCCGGTTGCCAACTTCTCTTATTCCACCCTGAATTGCGCTACACAACCGGTACAGTTTACCGACCATTCTCAGGAGAATGGTGGCGGAGCCATTCTTGGATGGAGCTGGGATTTCGGAGATCCGACATCAGGGGGAAGCAATCTCTCTACCCAGCAACACCCCCAGCATGTTTTCAATATTGCCAGTCCTACTCCTTACACGGTAACACTGGTGGTGACCAATGCCAATGGGTGTACCAATACCTACTCCACAACCATTACCATCAATGCAAGGCCTTTTGCCGATTTCACTGCAACGACCCCCTGCCAGGGATCGGAAACCTCATTCACCGATATTTCTACCTCATCAGGAACCATCGTTGGGTGGAACTGGATTTTTGGTGACGGAGGGGTCTCTACCATACAAAATCCAACCCATACCTACAGTACCTCGGGTAGCTTCCTGGTCAAGCTCACCGTGACAACCAATCAGGGGTGTACCAAAGATACCACGAAACTGGTTGAGGTTTTAGGCAAGCCATTATCCAATTTCAATTTCACCTCGCCGACCTGTGCCAGTGATTCTGTCCATTTTACCGATCTTTCAAGCACTCCGCATGGTTCAATTTACACCTGGAAATGGGAATTCGGCGATGGCGATATTCAAACAATCACCTTCCCTGCCTCGCCCAATGTTGTTCATAAGTACGATGCAGGTGGAACCTTTCTTGTCAAGCTGACCATTACCACCACTGATAGTTGCAAGGCTGAAAAGACCAACCCGGTTACGATTATTCCTGCACCACTGGCCAATTTTGATTTTCCTGCCACCCGTTGTGCCCTGATGTCAATTCAATTCAACGATCTGTCACAACTGAATAACGGAAGCGCGATCGTGTCCTGGGAATGGAATTTCGATGATCCTGCTTCGGGTATAAGCAATACCTCAACATCCCAGAATCCAACCCATAGTTTCACTACTGGTGGAACTACTCCTTTTAACGTGGAATTGATTGTTACCAGCGCTGATGGTTGTAAGGATACCATCTCCAAACCGGTTTCGGTGAACGAAGCCCCGTTTGCCACCTATTCGGCCGATACCTCCTGTTTTGCCACCCCGACTCAGTTTATGGACGAATCGACCACCCCGACCGGGACCACAATCACGGCCTGGTTATGGAATTTTGGCGATCCTGCTTCCGGAACATGGAATACCTCTACCGAGCAGAATCCATCGCACACCTTTACATTGGCCAACACCACGTATACTGTTAAATTAACAATCACCAACTCCAATAGCTGTGAGAAGGATACTACCCAACAGATCTACGTGAATCCGAAGCCCACCGCGATGTTCTCCAATACTACCTCCTGTGTTGGCGATTCCACTTACTTTACCGACCTTTCCATTGCACCGGGCAGCCAGGTTATCGGGTGGTTCTGGGATTTCGGTGATGGTATCGGAACTTCAACGTTACAGAATCCTTCCTATGCTTATGCTACCGGCGGAACATTCACTGCCAAGCTGGTGGTGACCAATCTTGAAGGATGTCATGATTCAATAATGATTCCTGTTGTTACACGTCCAAAACCAACCGCTGCTTTTGCCTATGTTAATTTCTTCTGCCCTGAAGGGCGGGTGAATTTCCAGGATCAATCCACCGGGGTTAATGCAGCCATTACCGAACATTACTGGATCTTTGAACCGGGACAAATCTCCACCGAGGTAAATCCGCAGCATACTTTTTCGGTTCCCGGTATGAACTATGCTGTTACCCTCATCATTACCGATAATTACGGTTGCAAGGATACCATTGTCGACAGCGTTTACGTGAAACCCGGATTCAGCTTTACTTTTGAAAATGATACCGTGTGCCTGGGTTATCCTACCCATTTCCAGACGGTCAACAATGCTGAAGGCGATTCGCTCTATTCGGTCGTCTGGAATTTTGGAAACCCCGCCTCTGGTGCACAAAACACTTCATACCTCTACAATCCGGAACATACCTTTACCACACCGGGCAATTACATCGTTAAATTGAAGGCATGGAACTCCGATAACTGCGTGGATAGCGTTTACCGTGAGATCCAGGTTTTTGCCCCGCCGCAACCTGCCTTTACATTCCTTTCCGAACCCTGCGACAGCACCATCTATTTTACCGATTCCACGACCAATGCCGGCACCGGTGCCATTGCCAGCTGGGAATGGAGGTTTGGCGATGGCAGTGCACCCCTGATAATACCTGCACCAGGTCCTGGCAATACATCTCACCTCTATGTTACCCCTGGCTTTTATCAGACCATGCTGATTATTACCAATACCAACGGATGTGTGGATAGCCTTAAGAAAACAGTACAGCGGTTCCCGTGTATCAAGGCCAACTATAGCTATCCTGATTCCCTGCTCTGTGCCAATTATACGATCATCTTCTCCGACAGTTCATTGCCAATCGACCGCATCACACAATGGAAATGGACATGGGGAGATGGATCAGATACTACTTACACGACTCATTCATCACCGATTACACATACATGGCTCCTCGCCGGAACTTACCCCGTTACCCTGACCATCAATGCAATGATAAGTGGAACGCCCATTGTAGATAGCATTAAACAACTCATCACGATTCATGCCACGCCGGAGACCTATTTTGCCAATGCCCCGGTTTGCCTGAACGCGATAACCCTGTTCAGGGATACCTCCAACACTTACGGGGATCCGATCACGAGATGGAGCTGGACTTTTGGAGAACCCTCCTCTGTGCCACAGGACACCTCAACAGCCCGGAATCCGGGTCATACTTACGTTACTCCCGGATTGTTCGATACCAAGCTGATCGTGATGAACCGTTGGGGATGCAAGGATTCACTGATGAAATCAACCAGGGTTTACGGACTCCCATTGGCACACTTTGAGAGTTCACCGGCCTGCCAGGGCGATCCGACCTATTTCTACGATAAATCGATTACCGCCGACACAGCCGTTGGATTCTGGCGTTGGAATTTTGGTGATACACTCATCATGAAGGATACTTCAAACCTGCAGGATCCTGAATACACTTACAGGATTACCGGCAATTACGATGTACGTTTCATGGTAAAGGACTATAACGGGTGTATCGATACCATTGATTCCACTGTACGGGTCAATATCACTCCGGTGAGCGCCTTCACGGTCACTGATTCTTATTCGGGCACACAAGGCAAGATTAAACTGAATAACCAATCCACCGGCGCCAATGCCTATTCCTGGGACTTTGGGAACGGAAAGAGTTCGGAAGAAGAAAATCCGGTTGCCAATTTTACCGAAGATGGGACTTACATCATCAAACTTATTTCATTGAATGAGTTTGATTGCACCGATACCACCTTCTTTGAATATAACCTGCTGTTCAAGGGACTCTATGTTCCCAATGCCTTCGCACCATCCAGTACAAATCTCGGGGTACGCTTTTTCAAACCTGTGGGGATCAACCTTAAGCAATATCATGTAGTGGTCTTCGACACATGGGGTCACCTGATGTGGGAATCGATACTACTGGATACAAAGGGAAGCCCGTCAGAAGGGTGGGATGGTACTTTCAACGGTGCGAATATGCCACAAGGCAATTACATGTGGAAGATAACGGCTACATTTGTCGACGATACCCCATGGAATGGATCTGACATCGGCATGGGTGAGTACAAGACGATGGGAACAGTGACTTTAATTCGATAAACGCTAAAATATCTCCTGATGAAAAAGCATTTCATATATCCAATCCTGTTGATTCTTGGATCACTCCTTTCAATACCCGGTTCACAGGGACAGGATATGAACTATTCTCAGTATTTCAGTGCCCCGATCTACTATAACCCGGCGTTTACCGGTCTGAATACCGGTCTCCGGGCCCGGTTCCTGTTCCGGGATCAATGGCCAACATTGCCCATTGATTACAAATCCTATTACTTTTCAGCCGATATCGGGGATCGGAATCTCCCCGGAGCCGGAGGATTTGGGATCACGATCAATTCAGATCAACCGGGCGTTGGACTGATCAACAGCCTTACGGCCGCCCTGACCATTGGTGTTCGCATTCCCATTACCAGTTTTCTGGCCGCCCAGGTGGGGATAAAAGCTGCCGTGATGCAACGCAGGGTCAATTTTGATGACCTGGTGTTTGTCGATAACCTTGACGCCAAATACGGGAATATCTATCAAACTTCATTTGTTTTTCCTGATGCAAATAAACGCGTCGTACCCGATTTCGGGGCAGGTGGTATATTGCAGTTTATGAGTCCCGAAGGAAATATCAATGGGACTATCGGCTTTGCCGTGGATCATATCTTTAAACCGGATGTATCCTTCCTTTCCAGCGGGTCATCTCCCTACCCGAGAAAATGGGTGGGACATGCCGATGTGGTGATCGCTGCCGGCGCCGGCGGATCTTCCTCCAGCCTCAACAGGGGATCAGATGAACCGCTTAAAATCAACATCGGACTCTTGTATCAAAATCAATCCAACCTGAACTCATTGCAGGTAGGGTTGAACTTGTTAAAATTTAACATTTATCTCGGCGCCTGGTACAAAAGTACCATGACAGGTATTCCAAACAGCGCCGTTGCCCTGCTTGCCGGCTACCGGTATATGTTTTACCAGGACATGGCCATTAAATTCATGTACAGCTACGACCTGCAGGTTTCAGGATCATTGCAGGGAACAGGTGGGGCACATGAAATCAGCCTCATTCTTGAATTCGACAAGCTGTCGATTTTCGGCAGTGGTCGTAGTGGCGGTTTTGTTCCCGGGGGGAGTAACAAATCCCGCTATGGCGGCCCCATGGAGTGCTCCAGCTTCTATTAATAGATGCTGTGTTTCTTGATGTCATCAAGAATATTGACAATACCACCGGTCCAATGCTTAATAATGCCGGCACCAGATGCCTTGCCTGTATATTTTCGGGTACGGATTACGGTTTTGGTGGTTGGATCAAAATAGGTGACCCAAACATTAACAATCTCAAGTGATTTATCAAAATTTTCAACGATAAGCACCAACCCGATCCCATCCTTTTCTTTCGGGTCGTATTTCTTTATCATTTTAACAATCATCTCCTCGGTGAGAATATGCTTCTCTTTATCCGAATTGCCGAATAGATCTTCCACCTTGATATCTTTATTGCGGTCGCGAACAATGGACAAATCATAGAAAATGTAATCCATTCCGAGAATTTTTTTCAGATCTGTGGGGAAGAAAGTGGCTTTCCCGTCCACAAATGCATTGTTCCACTCTCCAATGTAAACGGAGGGAAACTGTTCACGGTCAGTAAACGGTCCGTACATACGTGCTTCGGAAAAATCCAGCCCAAACCAGATCAGGGAACGTGCATTTCTGATGTCGGCAACAGTGTATTTGGTTTGACTGATACCGGAGATGGTTAAACAAAGGATAAGGCTAAAAGCAAATAGTTTTTTCATAGGACTTAGTTTTTTTACAAAACTAATCATTTTTTTATTTGCGGTATCGGATTCAGAGAGCAAGGCGGCTGGGATACATTTTCTCCATCTCCCTGCTCACAATAAAGGAAGCTGTTTTCCGGGGCAGGATCCTGGTCAGGAGGAAGTATATCAGCCGGTTTTTTAAACCAGGAATGCAGATTGCCTTTCTTCCCAATCGGGATAAGGCATACTCGGCCACGACCATGGGATCCATGATAGCCATTTTATTTCCTTGCCCTTCCGGCCGACTTGACCAAAAAGTCGGGGTATTGGTTGTGCCGGCACAGCAGGCGAGAACATCAATGTGGCAACGTTTGAATTCAGGGAAGAGTGCTTCTGCAAGGAGGATGCTGAATGCCTTGGTTCCGGAGTATATCGCTGAAAACTGAGGACCGATTAACCCGGCCAGCGATGACATCAGAATAATTCCACCAGGGGCAGAGTTCCTGATCTTTCCGGCAAACCGGTACACCAAATGGAGAGGTGTTCGTACGTTAAGATGAAGATATTGATCCAGCTCTTCCGGGGAATTGTCAAGAAAGGACTTGATCCTGCTGTAAGCCGGTATGTAAACCAGCAGGCGGCAATCAAGACCATCAATGGAGGACATGCAATGCTGAGCCGCTCCATTTTCAGCCAGATCGAGGACAATCTGAATGGTTTGTATCCCGTAATTTCTTTCTGTCCGTTCGGCTACCTCCTTCAGGGAGGCTGGATGGAAATCCACCATGACCAGATTCATCCTTCGTTTGGCCAATACTTCGGAAAAAGCTGCGCCGATCCCTTCTGCAGCTCCGGCAACCATTGCCCATTTGCCGTACCGGTCAGTAAATTGATCCGCCATTTTTTCTAACTTTGCAAAAGAACCTCCATCCGGGAGGTAAAGAAAGCCTGCAAGTATAATCAAATCTCCGGAATGAAAGGATTGCTTTTTTTCTTTTTACGTATTCTCAAAACATTTCGCAGCCTTATTTTAAGACTTCGGGGAAGGACCGGGGATGATATCACTTCCCGCCAGATTACTACCGGTAAAGCCTGGGATCAGTTCTGTGACCAGTTGAAACTGGCTGGCGCCTCCCTGATGTATCCCGGAACTCCACGTGATCCATTTCAACAGGCCGAAGGCATTCGTTACCTGACACGACTGACCCGCGGGGGATTGGAGGCTTTCGTGGAATTCAACGATCCTGCTTTTCCTGTGCTGCGAAGAACTGCCCACGAAACCATCAAACTGGGAGCTGACAATCCCGATAATCATTACTTCAACGCCCAGATCAGCGGGCAATATGAATACCGCATCCGCGGGAAACGAAATTCAGTACATTATATAGGGTTCTTTACCCAGAACGGGAATTATGGAACCACCGGCGGACTGGCTCCTTGTGCTTCACTGGAACCAGCAGATTTAGTGGTTGAAACGGATGGTTCATTTGAGGTTACCCTGAGTAAATCCCCCAAGGGAAAAAACTGGCTGAAGATCGAAGATGAGACCAGCATGGTGATGGTAAGACAAACATTTCTCGATCGTTTTTCAGAAATACCTGCAGAATTATCCATTGAAAACCTCGATGGCCGGAAAGCCCCGGAACCACTTACTCCGGCCCGACTTGCCGAAGGACTGAAAACAGCATCGATGTTCGTTGCGGGAGCCTCTTTGTTATTTGCCAGATGGGCCCATGGGTTTCAGAAACATGTCAACGAATTGCCATTGTTTGACCCGGCAGTTTCAAATGCAGCCGGCGGTGATGCCAACATCATTTATTATCATAGCTACTGGAAATTGGCCGGTCATGAGGCGCTGGTGATCGAAGTGAAGCCACCGGACTGCGATTCCTGGAATTTTCAACTGAACAATTACTGGATGGAATCGCTCGATTACCGTTATTTCACCATCTGCATCAATAAGGCATCGGCAGTTTATGAACCGGATGGAACGGTAAAGGTGATCGTGGCGCATAAAGATCCCGGATTGCCAAACTGGATCAATACCTGCCATCACCCCGAAGGAACCATGCTCTGGAGATGGTACAGGCTCAAACCGGGAGAAAAACCGGTACAACCCGATTGCAAAGTAATTACCCTGACTCCCTGATGACGAAACACCCCATCACCCACTCCCGGAATTTTGATCAACGTCCGTTGTTTTTCAGAATGCTCAACAAAACCTGGGAAAGCTCCTATTTCCTTGGAACCAGGGTCAAACTTGACAAAGATGATCTGATTAAAACAGCCCGGAAACGAACAGGTTTGCAGGATCTCGGCCCTGATTTCTGGGATGAGCCCCTCGAACGACTGCTTAAATCGGTGAATGAAGAGGCCAACCTCCATCCTGTGGGACGATTCATATCCCGTGAAAGATTCATCGGATTAATTGCCATGCGTCTTCGTGCCGAATATTTCTTTAAAAAACATCCCGAAATTTTGGAACAGGAGTTATATCCCTCCTGGATCATCATCGGGTTACAACGTACAGGTACGACCAAACTACAACGACTTCTGGCCGTTGATCCCGATCACCGGGTCATTCCAAGCTGGGAGGTGATCAACCCCATTCCCATCGACCTGGCTTTGTATGGTTACGACAGAATGGGTGTGGCTTCGAACGCTCATCCCCACCTGCCTGCCTATCCTGATCCCCGTGACAAGCGGATTGGTGTTGCTAAAACAAGCGCAAGGGCGCTTAAGCTGATGTCGCCTGGTTTCTTTGCCATTCATCCCATCGAAATCTTTGAGCCGGAGGAGGACATCCTGATGCTGGACATCAGTTTTCTGAGTACAACCCCTGAAGCCATGATGAACGTTCCATCCTATGCGCATTGGCTCGAACAAACGGATCAGTCGCCGGCGTATGCGTATGGAGCAAAGATCCTGAGACTTCTGCAATGGATTCACCCCGGGAAACGGTGGGTGCTTAAAACCCCTCATCACCTCGAATTCCCCGATCTGGTTGAAAAACACTACGGCAATGTCCATTTTTTATGGCCACACCGCAACATCTATGAATCGGTACCCTCATTCCTCAGCATGGTGACCTATACCAACATGGTTTTCAGCGATGATGTGGATGAAACACGGGTAGCACGCCACTGGGTCAGGAAAACCGGATACATGTTGGAGAAAGCGATGGATCATCGCATGAAAGGAAATAATCATTCCAGGTTCATAGATATTTATTACAAAGATCTGATCACCGATTCCATCGGGGAACTGCAAAAGATCTATCAACTCAACGGAGGTTTGTCGCCTGAACTGATCGCCAGGTTCAATGCCCATGAGAAAGAGCATCCGCACCGGAAATACGGTGCCCACCAATACTCGCTGGCCGATTTCGGCCTGACCGAAGCGGATATCGATAAACATACCTCCAGTTATCAGCAATTCATCAAAGAGCACTATGACCGATCATAAACAGGCAAAATACAACAACCCATTCATTGCCACGATTACCGGCATCGGGGACCTTTTTCGTCATCATGAAGCTGTGGGAACCCTCCATGAAACCGATCGCCTCGATGGCAAAACGGTATTGGTTGACGGTGCCAGTTCGGGACTGGGCTATGCCATTGCCACCGACTGCGCCAGGAGGGGAGCCAGGATCATCATGGCCTGCCGCAGTGGCATCCACGGCAGAGGAGAGGCCGTAAAAAAAACATCCGGGAATCCGGATGTGCATATGCTGCCGGTTGATTTTTCGTATGTTGAATCCATAAAGCAGTTGGCCATTTCAATCAGTGAACAGTTTGCCCCCATCGATATTTATATCTGCAATGCAGGAATAGTTCCCCGTAAAAGCCGGAAAACAAGGCAGGGACTTGAGGAGATGTTCATGGTGAATTACCTCTCCAAGTTTTTATTTGTCAATCTTCTGTTGAAGGAAAATTGCTTCAGGAGTTCATCATCCCACACCTCTGATCCGGCACCACTTAACAAATCTATTCCCCGCATCATCTTTGTCTCCTCCGAATCGCATCGCAACCCCGGGAAAATCGAATGGGATAAATTCGGGATCTATGAACCCTATTCCATTGGGAAAAGCATGGAATTATATGGCTATTACAAGCTGTTTCTGACAGCCTTTTCCCTTGAACTTTCCCAACGGCTCAATCCGGATGGTTTGACCCGTTTCTCCGTTTTCACCCTTTGTCCCGGCCCCATCAACTCCAACATTGGCCGTGAAGCCCCGAAAATCTTTCATCCCCTGATGAAGCTGATCTTCGGTATTTTTTTCAAATCCCCTGCCAAAGCTGCAGTCCCGGTAATTTACCTGGCGGCATCCAAAGATCTTGAAGGAAAACCATTTGATTACCTCTTCCTGATGAGCCGGAAGGAAATTGCTGAACTTTCGGCCGATCCCCTGAACCGGGAAAGATTATGGGAGTTGTCATGGCAACTTTCGAACAAACTGGGGGTTTTGTTTTGAAGGTTAAAATTTTCTTAAAAACGCTTGACATCGAACGGGTTTTTATCTATCTTTGTTGAAGATGCAATCAGATTGCTCTTGTTGACTTTCAGATTATTCATCCCCGTGTGAAGGCTTAATCCGGCATAGCAGGTTGATGAAAACAGGAGATGTGGGTGGGATGATTTCTGACAGGTTCCCTGAAAATTGAAAACCTTAACCCCCTTGAATATGAATAAATCTACCCTTTTTATCCTTCTGCTTTTTACCATGATTTCCACCCGTGGGCAGCAGTTTTATGTCTGGATTGATCCCATTCCGGTCACCGATTCCCTGAGCGATAACCTGAATGCCTCGATAAGTCTACCAGAGTTGTTTTTTTCTTATACCGATAGTGTTTACATGGTATGGGAGAAGCCAATGGATGGCACGACAACCGCTATCTTTTGCAGGAATCTTTCATCGATGGGTGCACCTTTTCAGCTTCTTTCCCAACCGGATGTTCATTTCAGGAATCCAAAAATCGGGCAATTTCAGAATGCCGATACATTGCTTTATGTATATTTTGAAACCAACCTGAATGGGAACTGGGACGTTTACTATGTTAAATATTTGTCAAACAGCACCGTATCACAGCCTGTTCCGGTACGCGCAACCCCTTCCGACGAAATTAATTATGCCTTTTTTCCATCTTTGGGTCTGACCTGGGAAGAGGACGGGAAAATCATGTTCCAGGATTTTCACTTGCCGGGAGAGATGCCTGGCGTCAGCGATCCGGTTATCGTGGCTCAGGGGGATTGTCATTTTCCGGTGCTCTCCGACCGTTTCTGTGCCTGGGAAAAATACAATCCGGGCGATACTTCCATCTATTTTTCCGAATATGATCCTGACCTCAACGAATGGGCAGATGCAACTCTGGTCAATGATAGCGGAACAAATACCCGGCTTGCCATCGGAGATTACCAGGCAGAATATATCGTGTGGCAGCAAAAACAGGGATCTAACTGGCGGTTGAGGAGCTATCAACTGGATTATTCCGAACAATTCACGGTCAATGATTTTCCGGGATTCAATAACGAATCTCCTGTCTTTTCCACGGTGCCCATGGTGACCGATCCATCCTACCCGTTTAATCCATGTTTCCTGGCCTTTGTTTCAGACTCAACTGGAAACAATGAAATATTTGTAAACGAAGACATATACACGGATAACTTTTTTAATATTTCCAATTACCCCGGAGCAGACAACCATCCGCAGTTTTTCATTTCGCCTGGCTCGATGTATACCTGGATGACGGTTTATCTCGTGTGGGAATCATACCGTAACAGCCATTGGCAATTGTGGTTGACCAGCATGGATATTCCCATGGGTATGGATGACCGTGATATGCAAAAGCAGGTGGTAATGGGTTATCCAAATCCTTTTTCCAAAGAAACGGCGATCCGGTACAAGCTTGACAGGGCGTTAAAAGTCAGTATAGATATTTATTCCTCATCCGGCTCCCTTGTCCGCTCCCTTATTGGTTCCGACGAAACACCGGGAGATCATTCTGTCAATTGGGATGGAAGAGACGACAAGGGAAATCTTCTGCCGGGCGGGATCTACATCGGGCAGGTGAATATCGATGGGCGGACATATCCTGTTAAGCTGGTGAAGTTTTAATCATCTGGCTCTTATCTTTGTTGATGATATAAATATCAAGACATCACAATTCCATCATCATGAAAACATATATCCCCATTATTTTATTGGTTTTTGCGATAACCTTAGCTCGCGCCCAGGTCAATATCTGGACTGACCCCATTCCCGTCACTGATTCCATCAGCGATAATGCCAATCCTTCTTTCAATCCGTTTCATATGCAAATTACTTCTGCTGACATTATATACATGGTTTGGGAAAAGTTCATCGATGATTCCACCACGGCCATTTATTGCCGGTCTATTTTTCCACCGGGAGAGCCATTTCCTTTGCTGATGCAATCCAATGTTCAATTCAAAAATCCGCAGATCGGCATGTATGGGTATGGGGATACAGTCCTTTACGTTCTTTATGAAACCAACCTGGCAGGAAATTGGGACATTTCCTATGTTAAATTCTTGAATGATGGAACAATATCTTCGCCCGTGGCCGTATGCGATTCAATCGTTGATGAACGAAACTTCGACTTTTATCAAGGATTCGGACTTGTTTGGGAGACAGATGGAAAAATCAGATTTTGGGATTACAATCTTCCTGGATTACCAGCTAGTTCTAATGCTCCTATTACACTTGATGAAGGGAGTTGTCATTATCCTACTATCTCTCCCTATTGCTGTGCTTGGGAAAAATACAGCTTAAACGATACATCGGTTTTTTTTCGTGAGTTCGACCCTTGGACCAATCAATGGGAGGTTGAGGTGTTGCTTAGCGATACAGGCTTAAACATTGGTATCTTTAACAAAGATGTTTTTTATGATCAGGATATTGTCTGGCAGCAAAAGGATGGACCTTTCTGGCGGTTAAAGGGGTATGATTATTATTTTTCTCAATATTTATCCTTTAATGATTTTCCAGGGTGCAATAATGAAACCCCGGTCTTTGTTCATTATCCGGTAATACTTGAAACATCATACTGTTTTGCGCCCAATTTTTTTGGTTTTTCATCCGACTATACCGGTAATTATGAGATTTATATCAATGAGGAATCGTATGATACCAGTTATTTCAATATTTCCGATCATCCGGGAATAGATACCCGTCCTCATTTTTGTGCAAAAGCAATTGGTAATGGTTCAATCAGGACCATTCTTGTTTGGGAGTCATTTCGGAACGGGCATTGGCAATTGTGGATGTCATACATTGATGTGGTGGATGGTATTGGGCAGATGGAAAGAAATTCAATGCTTCCACGATCTTTCCCCAATCCATTTTCACAAAAGACGACGATTTCCTATAAGCTTGGAACTGCATCGCATGTCAGCATTGAAATCTGTGATTTATCCGGAACCATTGTGCGGTCTTTGGAAAATTCATTACAAGTTTTTGGAAATCATTCCGTTAATTGGGATGGAAGAGACGACAAGGGAAATCTTCTGCCGGGCGGGATCTACATCGGACAGGTGAATATCGATGGGCGGAGCTATCCTGTTAAGCTGGTGAAGTTTTAGGGTTATCCGGGATATTTTTCATCAGAATAATTTCTTTTACCGGATATCAATAATTTTTCAAATGTATTCATTCATTTTTCGTAAATTTGCACCCTCAAACCTGTTAAAGGCAATAAAACCGGGGCGTGGCGCAGTTGGCTAGCGTACTTGCATGGGGTGCAAGGGGTCGGAAGTTCGAGTCTTCTCGCCCCGACAACAACAGTAAAAAGGATGGCTCAAAACGAACCATCCTTTTTTATTGCAGTGTTCAGATAAGAAGAAAAAGTATCCTGGAGATAAAGTGTATGATTATCACATGGAGCTTGATTTTCAGGACGGGTAAAGGCTTAGAAGATTTTGTGCGGAAGCCGACATGAAGTATTCTTCGGTAATCAGGCGTAGCCTTAGGAAGTTCTTGGATATCGAGGAACAAAAATTAAAACATCAATCAAATTCGATTTTGAGTTGAGTTGAATTTGGGTTGACTACTTTCGGAGGATAAAACAGACCTATGATTATAAAAGGATTTCTTGACTTTTGAGAATGTTGAACGAAATTAGTCCCAAGGAAAAAATGTAAATCCCTTTTGTTGCAAAAATGATTAAAATATTTGTTTTTAACATCTTGGAGTGCAAGTTGTTCGGTTTGCTTGCGTTTAAGTGTATTCCAAAAAAGTTGTCCAATTTCCCAGTCTTCAACCATTAATGTGCTTGATTTTCCATTAATGTCCTCGAAGATATAACTGAATTTATATGGTAATTTTTTAATAACCGTCCTCTTGGTCATATCTTCAAATAGACTTTGTTGTTTGAGCCAGCCTATTTTCATTTCGTCCCATTCCCTTGACTCTTCAGTAAAAATAAAGTCTTTAACAATTGTTGGTTTAAAGACAGCCAATGAGGTTTTTTTGTGATTCTCCTTGGCATCCTCAAGTAATACTGAAAGATCGGTATATACATTCTTTAAAACAATGGCTTTTCGATCCTCCCAGTTATCCTTTGTTTCCAGATGACCAACAATATTTATTGGCGAATCTTCCCCTTTTGTTGGTGAGTATGTTTCAGGTCTCCAATCTGTTTTATGCTTTTTGACATCTACCTCGATCCAATCGTACTTTTTATATTGAGAAACATAATCCAATCTCCTAAATGGAATGGGATAAAGCCTTATCCATTCTCCCTGCTCATTGAAGCCAGCGGTACAAACAAATTCATCCTGATGAACCTTGGAAATGGTCGGGTAGGTTTTTACCGTGATGAGAATTCTCATGTGCGTTTAAAGATTCTTGATAGGGATCGTACCTTCAAGCAGTTTATTTAAATGGTTAACGATCCTTCCCCTGTGACACATGACTGCCTCCTTTTCGAAGCACATTAATGCAACTCGTTTATGAATCCTTAATTTCTCTATTATATCTTTGTTACTGTTCTCTGCTGGTTGAAGAACAGAGGTTTCGTATTCATTAAACAGTCGGTTGTAATCTGCAACGCTTTGTAAATCTCTCCTTTTCTCAGAATCAATGCCTAATTCTGGTAAATGGATATACTTTATATTCATGCTTTCGCATGTTCTTGAGATTTGCGATTTAGAAAAGCCATACTTCTTGCTCAATGCATTCTTTCTGACATCTATCAGAAGCCTTACATCATTTATAACAAGTTGATTTATAAATTGCTCAACCGACTTCCCTTCATACCCTATATTAAAAAGTGTTGGTTCATTTATTACCCGTTTCTGATCATTAATTCTATCCAAAGATTCCTTGTCTAACAGTTTAGTAGCAATTTTACTATTAATCGCAAAGTAGGGATACTTTTGGTAAGTGTATTTTATCAATTCATCCTGATCCATTTGACGAAATTCCTTTGCCACCAATTTTACAGCGGCATAATCCTGTTTTGTCAATTGGCTCAAATAATCTACATCATCACTTTTAACCCAATATTGATTTGGTTCAGAGTGTTGCTCTTTCACCATACCATATTTCTTAAGGGTAAGTAAGTCCTGGTTTGCGGAGAAGGAAAAGCATCCAAATGAGTAAGGAACAAAATCAAATGATTTCACTTCTTGCATCCTTGTAAAAATGAAAAGCAGCTTTTGAAAGGAGGTTTTAGGCAATTGCCCCCCAAATTCGCCAAGGATGGCCAATATTATTTTTCTTCTATAATACACAATGCAAAAGTACTAATAAAAAGCCCAAACGGTTATAGTATAAATTTCATTTCCGAACAGGTGATTGTTAACCAGAAAGCTCATTAGCCCAAAACTCCCAAATCAGCACCATGGCGAATGTATCCGGCTCGCAATACCTCAAAAACCATTTTGAGAATACTACTTCCTGCATTCGATAACCTGCTGTAATGTTTTGTCGATAAAGGAATCAAAATTTTTAAATTGCTGAAATTCATTTTCAGGAATCACATTTTTTTCATACCTGAAAATATATCTGACTTCCGCGATGTTTTTCTTTTGATAACCGGTAAATTCGAATGAAAATAAGTCATCATTGTATGAATTCAGGGGAAATTTCAGGGATGAGATGTCGGCGCCGAAGTCAATCCTGACTGTTACAGTCCGCATTATCGTATGACCCGTAATGACATCGCATCCCGCCTGGGCTTGCTGGAGGCGGTGCATTGGTTTTGGCAAAAATGCCAGTGAAAGATAGGAAATTGCGGGTGTGGTAACAAATATGGATGGACTCAAAAGGATATTACAGCAGATGCGTAAGCTGTCGCCGTATTGATTTAAACTGGATTCGGAGGGGACCGAACTGGCAACCCAGCCGCGGATTACCTCGTTAAGTAGCAGTTCCCTCTGCGAGAAGGGGACAGATAAACACGCATTTTGGAGTATGTCACCGGGCCCACCTGTCCCGGAGTAGGTCATTTTACCGGAGACCCGGTTATCTTGGATTGTCAGGTCGAAATAAAAAGAATCTGCATTTCTGGAGGAGGGTTCCATGGGAACCGTTAGATAAACTCCCCGCTGATAACCAATGACGAAGACACTCCGACCCTGGATCCCGCAACTGACTCTGCCAAGGTCTGATAACTTATCGGTTGGATCAAGAAAAAGCCATTTGTCGCCTGTTTTTACAACACAAATCATGTGATCGGCAGAGGATAAGGAGGGAAAATTCATGTCGTTCCGGTGAATGATCGTGGCTGTTATCCCAAGATAGGCTTCCACACCTTTACTTCGAAGCGCCTGGCACAGAAGATTTGACATTCCTTTACAGTCACCCTGCCGCTCTTTCAGAACATTGTCAGGATTGTCGGGAACGAAGGCGCCCATACCAACCTCTATGTCCAGGTATTTAATTTTTTTTCGGATAAAGGATGACAAGATGGTCGTCAAGGAATCCGTGGAATAACAACCCCGGGTAATGCTGTCAATCAATATTTTCGATGTGTCATTCAGGTGTTGGGAACCGGAAAATTTTGATTGAAGGCAGTCATTGAAATATTCTGATTCGCGACCGTAGTATTGTGAAGGTGTTATGATGATCCTGGCTTCACAGGCCTTCTGACGGATGGTTTTATCATCTGCTTGTGGTAACAAAGAGTTCTTGTATTTTATCTTCGGGACTCCTGTAAAAATATATCTGTTGTACTTCCGATCGGTCAGGGTATCGATGCGGAAAAAGGAAAGCATCTCGGGGAACGGAATATTATATGCCAGGTGGTAGCCGGCCGGTACCCTCAACTCATAATAGAAAGTGTCGACCGGCATGCTCCCTGTGAAATTCAAAGCAGAGAGTAAAAACAAGTCGGAACATTCGGTAAAATAGCCAATGCGGAATGCGGCATTTTGTTCCAGGTGAATGCTTTTGGCACGCAGGCAGGTATAAAAGGCGGAAGAAGGGATCTGGACATCCTGTATTGAGGAGACCTTCCGATGTGACGGCTTCCCGCCCTCCCGGAGGTAAATGATGTCGATCTTGTGTACCGATTCGAGACTGGTATAAGGGATCCAGTAATTCCCTTGGGGATTGGTAAAATTCTCCTCAACGATCTCCCTCCTGAAACCAAGGATACTGTCGCGAACGGTAATCACCTCTTTTCTTATCCGGCGGGGTTCGGTGTTATTTGATGAACACACATGGTCTGGATTGCTGAATTGAAAAATCAGGAGCAGAAAAAGGAATCGTGTCATAAATGCCATTGATCAGTTCATAGTGGCTTTGGTTTTTAACCTTACCAGGATACTTGTGTTTTTAAATAAAGCCCATTGGTCGTATAGTTGTCTTAGCTGAGAATATTCGAATGAGGGCAGTTTGCTTTTAAGTATTCTGTATGTTGATTTTACAATGATCACCGTGTCGGAGACCTGGGTTACCGAGAATTGATAATCTCCAAAGTCATTGTTTATCCCACCCGATAGGGAGGCCGGATTTTTGACCTCAACAGGTTGTTTGAAAGAGTACTGATAAACAAATTGTTCTCTAAATCTGAAATCTGGATAATAATCCACGAACCGGTCACCGGAATAAGCATAAAGTACGGCGTGATCGAGCCATTCAGTGAGGTCGATGGCATAAAGGCTGTCTCCAACCTTTACAATTTTATCTTGTTGGTGGCCTTTATAGATAAATCTGGATTTGAATGGAAACTCTGATTCAACTTCAGTATTGTAACTGGTATCCAGGACGAAGTTTTTCATTTCATTCATGAAGTAGTTTTTCCATCCGGAACTCAGTGAGTCTTTCACAACCTGATTACCCCAAATCTGGTCAAAATACGAAAAAGCACCCGCCCGCTCGGTGCAGCAATAATAAGTTAACATGTTACTTTCCAGATCGACATTGATCTGGTTAGTCCTTTTTTTATAATTGATGGTAGGGTAATAGTCGGGCAATCGATTAAAAGCATGCTTCCCGGGTGTTTTTCTGGAAATCAGAAGAAAAGTGGCCCCCAGGTATTGAGGTGGAATCTCCTCCGGGTTAATTTTATATAAACTGTTGTCAGTAAAGAGGTACCGGAGTGAGTCATTTTCGTCGGTATAAGCAAAGAACAGGGTTGAAAAATCCCCTCCGGAGATCATATTTGTGTCGATATTTCCCCGGGTTTTTAAGGCGCCGAGACAATAGAAATAGTCTATTCCAAAGCAATCGAAAAGATCGGTATACAATTTTGGAATGGCTGATACGGGAATTTTTTTATTGTAAAGATAGTAGCCGGAGGTGTACTCCGGGTTTTGAAAACTCTGTTCAATCCTGATACTGTCGAATATGAGCCGGATCATTTTTCTTAATCCTGCAGCGGGAGATTCCTTTCCGATGGCATAATGCTTGCTGACGAACTCGGTAAGGTACTGTGATTTGGCCCTTTTTAATTTTTCATTGGGCATCGACAGCAGAAGTCCTCTGGAAAAGTCAGTCCAGTCGTTGTATCCTATTTTGGTTCCCTGGGGTCCCTTATCAAATGGGCTGTGCACAGATAAAATCTGGTACCTGCAGTAAGGCATTTCATTATACAGGATGGCGTGATCCACATCACGCAGAGCACCAAGGTTATACCGGGTGTACCGGAACCGGCAGAACTGGCCATCCAATGATTGTTCCGGTTTTTTCAACCCGTTATAATTTTTAATATTTACTGTCAGTGAGACGGAAAACCTGAGATCAAGTACCGATACGGCAATTGGGAGGTAGGAACTGAAAAAAAAATCTCCGCTTGTTGCCATCTCATCAGAACGGGTCATGGTATACTCCACTTCAATTACGTCACCCACTTCAACACCCGGGATTGAAAACCGGTAATGCTCCTGCTGCCATCCAAAAACCCCGTTGGTAACATTTTGGATCTCTTTGATATCCTCCTCTTTAACAGGGATTTCCGTGCTGTCAGGTTTTATCGTCTTCGCCCGGATGCTAATAATTTTACCGTTTGTACTCTTGGGGATATAAATTTTCGAATATTCATCAGCTCCCCGTTGTGTTAAAATTTTTATCCGCTGCAACACCCGTTCAAAAAACCCTTTGTCGGCATTGTAAACCACATGGTATTGGTTTCGCAGAGCACTTGCGTAATATGGGTTATACGAACTCAGAAAGGATTTATAAATCCGGAACCGGTTGGTTACACTTCTGTGTTGCAGCAGCATTACAGCATCCTCATCCTTATATCTTTCGTTCCAGGCTTTTTTGGCCATGACCCTTCGCAGCGAATCAACTAATTTTGCATCCTGGGCATGGAGAATCATGGGGGGATGAAAAAATGTAAGAGCCAGAATGAGAGCGTAAAGTAGTTTGAATTTCATAGCGGCCAATTTGATTAAAACAGGGAGTTCAAATTTAGAGAATTATATATTAAGCAGGCGTTGTGCAAGGAATTATTTGATCGGAAAGAGGGAATTCCGGGATAATAATTTGTTATACAGTTGATAATGTAATTACTTTAGAAGAATTCCAAATTTCCTTATGTCTGTAAGGAAAATTCACTTTTTTATAATGAAAATGACAAATTCTGACCGTATGCGATACCCGATGTTTTTTTTGCATTTCCATAACCCACAGTTTTGTGCAACAGGCCATTACTATTAAAAAACCTCTTTCATTTTCTATCTCTGTATTTATGCCCAGGTCAGGATGCTTCTTGAGCAACTTCAGCTCTTTTGAAAATCTTCTATAAAGGTTATTAGAATAATAGTTGCTTTGGTTCCTGATGATATGAAACTTAAGAATCTCCTGAAGCTTAATCTTTGCTCGATGCAACCAAACTATTTAGCGTTTAACAATGTTGGGACTTCTTTATTAAGCTCATCAAGCTCAATAAATAATTCTTGCAAAGATGAGCAGAGCAATCAGAATAAGGGAATAATTAAGTATCTGGAGAACGCTAAGGTTCATTATCAGGGACAAAGGCTGCGGATATGGGTTTTTGCTGCACTGGTTCGCTTAAACCGGAGAAGCAGCAATAAAAAAGCCCGGTTTGGCCGGGCTTTTTACAGCCGCTGCACCCGTCATTCGCGAGTCCGAAGGCCGAAGCGATCGGTAGGCTGTTTTCAGCAACCTCAGTCCTAAGCAGCCGCTGCACCCGTCATTCGCGAGTCCGAAGGCCGAAGCGATCGGTAGGCTGTTTTTTGTTTTATCGGCATTTAATGATTGATTGATTTTTCGGAGTGGGCACAAAATTAAATACCTAACTTTGATCGCCAAATGACCCAACAATATGAAAAAAGTTTTATGTGGGAATGAAATGGATAAAATGCCCAACTGGGCTTTCAGATTCATGGCGTTCATGTTTGATGTTACTGACATTTTCCTGACCCCAAAAAGGAAACTCGATCCTTTCACCATCCGGAAGGGTCAAACCGTGATCGATTATGGATCAGGTACAGGCAGGTACATTCCTTCAGCATCAGAATTGGTTGGAAGCAACGGGTTGGTTTATGCGGTAGATATCCACGAACTCGCCATCGCATCAGCGTTTCGCCGGATTGAAAAGCACAACCTGAAGAATGTCAGGCCGATACAAACCGATGGTAAAACGGTGAATTTGCCATCCCAGGTTGCCGATGTAATCTATGCTCTCGATATGTTTCACATGGTGAAAGATACCGATGGTTTCCTGACGGAACTCAACAGGTTGATCAGACCCGGCGGTTTCCTGTACCTCGAAGACGGACATCAGCCAAGATCCTTAACCAAAGAAAAAGTGGTGAAGTCCGGATGCTGGGAATTAACCGGGGAATCCAGGAATTTCATCAAGTGCCAGCCCAAAACACCATAAAAAAAGAAAATCTTGGTATTCTTGATACGCTGGAGTTTCATCGTTATGGCCGGGAATACGTGATCTTGCCAAGGGTGAGGTCTGTGAAGATTATGGTTTGGGAATCAGGTATTTTGAAAATTTCACATCGATGTGTTCATTGAACCACCGGTCGATGACCGATCGGCGGAAGCGCCATTCCTTTCCCAGTTTTGCCGCGGGGATCTTCCCGTTCTGGGCCCAGGTGTAGATCGTTTGAGGCTGAAGTTTCAGGTATTTGGCCACCTCCTCAAGTGTCATGATATCTTCCATGATTTACCTCTTTAATAATTTCAGAAGGTCCGACGAATCTTTGCTTTGGATGGTACTGGCACCCGGAGCCTGTTCGCTGTTCCGGATGTTTTCCTGTTTCGGAAGCACTTTTGGAGACACCAGTTGTTCAATGGAATATACTATCGCCGTATAGAAATTGCCTTCATATTTCCGGAAAACCTTGAATTCTTCATTCTTTTCGGAAAGGAATGGTCTGAGGTTCCAGGCCAGCTGTATGCCCACGAAGGCGAGTATGATGATCCAAATCCTGAATACCGCGACCCCGATCCTGGGATAGATATCTTTGATCTCGCAGGCATACTTTAAAGCATCAACCATCAGCTGCATTCCGAAAATTCCCGCAAAAATGAAAATGGCAACATGCAGCAACTGTAAAAAATGATAATTTCCGCCGGTTATCTGGAAGACGACGACAATGGGAGCAAACGAGATGGCAATGGTGGAAGTCAATACCAATCCGCTCAGTACAATAATGATCATCTGCCTCGCGCTCATCTTGGAGCCCAGCACCTGCTGGATGATGAAAAATGAGGGGAAACAGATGATGATGGTGGACAGGAAAAGAACATCCACCTTTAATCCGGCTACCACCGATTGAAGCAAACTATGGGAGCTGCCCATCACCACACCATATAAAAATGCGAAAAGGGTGATGATAATAACCTGATTCAGGATAAGCCGGTTGGATTGTTTCGTGTTGATTTCACTGAAATAGGACTCTTTGTTATGGAAGATTTTAAACACTTCCCTAAGGCCATTTGAATTTTTCATAAATGTAGATTTAAAAATTTATGACAAATTTAATAAATAATATTATTTGTTATTAATAAACACTAAATATTAATGTTTATTATTGTTTATTATAAATATTTTTTATGAATTAAGGGGAGATGACCTTTCAATCTCTCAAACACCTCACCGAAAACGCATTTGCGTGGGTGCCCGGATAAAAGGAAGCACTTTTATTGATTAGGTTTAATCCCCTGGCTGTGGCATAATTAATTCCGATTGGTGTGGAGGACCAGAATATGGTTGCGGGCATTGGATCATCATAAAATGATGGAGTTCCATTCAGGTAGATAAGTCCGCCAAGCAATGCATTAAACCCGTTCAACATCAGGGTGTCTTTTAAAAAGCTACCTGCAAGCGAATTTCCATTGAAGAAGGTGGTCAGGTTATTCCACTCATTGGCGGTGGGAACATGCCATCCGGGAGGACAAAGTCCCTGTGATGCTGGAGCATTACCATATGACATAAGTTCGTCCCACTGGTATAACCCACCGTATTTCGTACAATTGACCGCGGAATTATTGGAGCAGAATTTTTCAGGGGTACAATTGTCGATTTGATTGGTTGGGGGATAAATGATGGAACCATAATTCAGGTTGGCTGCCATCCAGCATTGGGTCCCAAATTGAGCGGTTGGATATATGTTGCCATTCCGGATATCAGTGAGCAGGTTGCCACAATTAAAAAAAGGAGGATTGACCACTGAAACATTCAGGGTAGCAGTTTGGGGACAAGAATAATAATTGGAATAGGTATAGTTTATTGAGCGGTTACCTGCTCCGGCAATCGATGGTGTAAAAACACCGGTTGCCGGATTTACTCCGGGGCCGGAATAGGTGCCACCGGGGGGAAGACCTCCTCTAAGATTGAAGGGTTTTGCAATGGTGGTTGTTATTACATCATTGCAGGCAAGAAAAGTGACAACGGGTAAAGGATTAACAGTGACAATGACTGTTCCCGGAGTGCCAGGACAGTTATGGACTTCCGGGGAAACAAAATAATTGGCAGTTTCAACTGAAATTCCGGTGTTAAAGAGAGTTTGATTGATGCTCAGCCCTGATCCCGGATTGAAGCCTGAAATGTAACCGGAACTTCCGCTTGCACTCCAGGAGAAGGTTGAACCTGCTGCATGGGAGAGGAGAGCGATGGTGCAATTATTGCCCCCGCAGATGGTTTGGGTGGAGGGAGTGAAATAAACATCCGGCACAGGCGTCACGGTGACGGTATAATCAAATACCTGGCCG
>Ga0247841_10002212_pt1 | contig 39862 bp, 34 predicted proteins | sample LaCruzMarch2015__2_FD_192410 | JGI IMG/M metagenome (GOLD analysis project Ga0247841, IMG submission 192410) | Freshwater microbial communities from meromictic Lake La Cruz, Castile-La Mancha, Spain - LaCruzMarch2015_18m | ecosystem: Environmental > Aquatic > Freshwater > Lake | place: Spain...
GTCTAAACCTCTTCCTCCAGTACTACAACAACGAGAGACGGCATCGAGGACTCGGGATGGATGGGATGACTCCAATGGAGAAGCTATGGAAGTGCGCGAGTGTAAACTTGACGCTGCAATGCTACAAGTGTTGACAAAATATTTAAAATATGCTATTTTTGTTCTTGAAACGAACTCAGTTCACTGAATGAGAGACACAAATGACCAAGCAAGAGTACCGTGCCGTCCTCGGACGGCTTCCGATCGTAAACCCGACCCCGGCCGATATGGCCGCTGTATGTCCCCACCTGACGGAAGAACAAGCGGTTGTCGCCTTCAATAGCGGTAATGGTTGCGTGGCGTGTCCACCGCTTCGCGTGCGGGGTGCATTTCACGTAGTATCGTTCTATTGCAGTAGAAAAGAACAGCCGAACAGCTACTACCCCCCGAAGCTGCTCCACTCTCGTGCGCGCCGTACCCCAGAGTATGCAAGCGGAAAAAGTCACGGAGACATCTTCGGCACCTATGCCCACATACTGGAAGCGACTCGCTTCGCCGAGGAGAACTGGGGCGAGGACCTGATCCCCGATACGTGGGAAAGCGTTCTGAGTATCTGTGTCGAAGACCCTTCCGACCTAAGACCTGGGGCAAACCTTTACGTGGACACTATCGGGATGTATCCAAAGACGAAGGTCGTCCTCGGCGTTTGTCTTGGTCGAGAACTGGACGTTCTCATCAACGAACACCATAAACCGGAGTCCCTCATTCTCGATGATGCAATCGTTGAGATGACCGTTGACGGTTTCGTGTGGGCTGAGCTCTATGGTGATCGTGGGGGATATGAGTATTTCAACTGCGCTCTTTGCGGGAGTGGGCTTGACCTAACCAGTTGCCCCGGCTGCGGGCACACCTTTGCCGATGACCACCACCGCATGGGCGGATGTCCCCCATTGTCTCCCAAGATGATAAAGTTCCTTCTGGATAACGGACACGTTTTCACGAAGGACCCCGCGATCGCCTTGGCCACCGAGGCAGAACGCTATCGTCAGTGGCATCAATAGCAAGAGGAGCGAGCGCGCGAGGAGGGAAACCTCTCGTGCGCTTTTTTAATGCTCTAGTTTTTTCTTTTCCGTATGGAGGCGCGCCTTTCGCAGAGATTCGAAGTGCAGATTTCCACTTTTTGTGTCATCTGTCATATTACCGAGCAGGCGGAAACTTCCTTCGCCGAAGGTTGTTTCGACAAGCCTCGCGATCGGTAAAAGTCGCCCGGTAAGATGCGCCCTGAGAAACTCTTTATATATGTCATCGGGAGCAGGGTCTCGTGCAGAGCGGAGTTTCCGAAGTTTACGGGATTTCCTTGAAAATGAGAGCCGTCAAAAAGAACTTCTTGCGTGCCGTAATGCGTTGATGCCACACCTCCTTCGGGTGCCATTACTTTATATAATTCAGGAGGAATTATATAGTAATTTTCAACGGGAACGTCATAAGGCTCCATGCCGGCTTCTTTTAAAAGACGGTTGGTCTCTTGGTTTGCGAAATGTATAAGCGCGATCTCTTGTTCGGACTTCGGATATTCCATTTTTGCGAACAGCTCTCGGTGTTCTTCCGACAGAAAATCGGCGTGTTTAAAAAGCATGTCTCTCATTCCGTCTCCTACTTTTTCCTTTATCGGTTCCGGCGCATTTCCGACGGAGTCAAAACGGGGTGTTTTTTCCATAAGTATCGCTATTATACGTTGCCTGCAACTATGCTACAATAGGCTCATGCAAGAAAAACCTTTCCAAACTAGCGAAAAAGATATGCCTATCGCTCCAGGTGAGATCTTTAATCCGGAAAGCGAGATCGCCGGTATTCTCTCGGCAAAAACAGGGGACAGACCTGCGCGTCTTGCCGAGTTTAGGGAAAAACTCGCCTATCAGCTTGATGGTCTTGCCGAAGCGGAAATAGAGATAATTCGGATGATTCGCGAGGATCCGGATATATCCCGCGATGAATTGTTTCGTGCGGCAAAAGCCATCGGCTCGCGTTACGGTATGGATAAGCGGCAGAAATATACCATGAAAGACGCCTTGACCGAATATGCGGCAAAACATAAAGCGGTAAAAAAACTTCGCGTTGAATTTCCCGACGATAAGGACCTTTTTGAGAGATTGTTCGGTTATCGTCCGAAGGGGGAGGTGGGGATCATCTCGGATCCTTCGACCTTTTACATTAAATGCCATAACGCCGAAGATTATGCTTCTGTTTGTCGGAATGCAGGGGAAGAAGAGAACGGCGGGGAGGGCTCTCTTGCTGTGAGCGTCCTCGCTCCCGGAGCTCCCGAACTTGGCGTAGTGGCGGCGGAAAACATGAAAGAAGTCGAGGCTAAGTTTGATGAAGGTTCCGCAGAACAGAAAACGCAAAAATTGCACATGCATGAAGAGCAGCATGTGGTCACTGAAATGCTCGAAAAAAGAAGTCGGCTGCCCGCAAAAAAAGCGTTCGAAGCGCTTGCCGTAACGCACCAGGATGCACCGGAATATGAGCGCCTCCTTGATCGCTATTTGCGTGTTGCGTGGCGCACTGCCGCGGATACGGATGCTAAAAGCGAGATCCTTTCTTATTTTAAAGAAGGGAGAACAATCGACGAGATATATAAAGAACTTTCTCTCGGCGAAGGAGGAGGGGGTATCTATGATATGTTGGACCTTCCGTGTGGAAAAGAGCGCGTTTTATCGGAACTTGGAGAGCGAGAACCGAAAGAAATGCTGGAACGAAGCATTGAACGTATTTACGGTACGGAGTATAAGGAAACATTTAATGGCGCATTTGATGCACTCCGCCATTTCGAAGACGCGGGATATCCGCGCGAAAAGACGATAGCGCTTTTGGTCCACGAACCGCTACCTCGATGGGGAAAGCTCGCCGACAGGGTATTACTGCGTCATCATTAATTTTTTGTGGGCGCACCTGGACTTGCCACCGCCCGCTGGCGGGGTCCCTCTTGCGAGCGGGAAACCAGGAACCGCTCGGATATATCTCCGCTTTGCTGCGATATAATTTCAGCGTTCGGGTTAAATACAAAAGTGGGCGCACCTGGACTTGAACCAGGAACCGCTCGGATATAAGCCGAGTGCTCTAACCAATTGAGCTATGCGCCCCTTGCACCCACTTTTATATTTAAATCCTCTCTTGAAATTATAATCCTTCGTGCTCTAACCAATTGAGCTATGAGCTATGCGCCCGGGGCAACACTGGAATTTTAGCGTAAAAAAGACGTTTCGGCAACAGTGTCTATAAAATAATGTTTATAATATAAAATCCGCCTCGTGTGCGGGGCGGATTGCTGTGGAACTCGAACTACTTGAGGTATTCCCATTTACCGTTCTTTACACGCGGTGTTCGAACGGATCTTTCGGCGGGGAGCAGAGTGAGTGTTCCTTCGCGTGCGGGGATAAATCTACCGAGAGAAAGGTGGGAAATGACCCCATTTTCCTCGTCTGTAATGGTAATAGTCCCAATTCCCCGTGCTTCAGAGAGAACAAGTTCGCTCATTTTTCCCGGCTTAGTACCGGTACGTAAATGATAGGCCACGATCTTCCCAACTGCTTTTCCGAGATCTTCCGATATGACGCCGATCGCGACAAGGTGGTCGATCTCTTTCCAGAAATTATCGGCTGTGAGCTCAAGATCGATCCGCGAGTCGGATTTCTGCTCAGGGAGCTCGACTTTGACTAATCGGTAGACGAAATTTTGTTCGCCAGTCGTTCGGTTAACGTACCGAAGGGTGTTCAGGGCATCTTCCGTTGTGCCGTGTTCTACTTCACCGCAGTTAAAGGCGTAGAGGTTGAGACCGTCTTCCTCGTCTTCGTACGGTCGGCCTATGCAAAACTCGAATTCCGTAGTTTCTTTATCCATTGGCTACCTCCGTTTGTTTTTCTTTATCGATAGTACTTTATGACGTATTTGATGTCAATTTTGTGTATAAAAAAGCACCGTGACGGTTCACGGTGCTTCGCAAAAAGGGGGTACTATTTTGGCAACACCCCCCGCACTAGCTCTTCGAACGAGATGCCGAGTGCCGCACAAGCGGCCGCGATATTCTCGATCCCGGGCGAAAACTCGAGGGCATATTCCGCGTCCTTCTTTATTCCATCATCGGTGATGACCTCAATACGTTCTCGGAGGCCACCAAGGAGAGAATCAAGGAATTGCTGAGTGGTCGCTTTGCCAACCGTTTTCTGCTCGGTGCGGCGTCTTTGTATTTTGGCACGATTCCGTGCTTTGGCAACCTCTTCCGGCGTGGCGCGGGTCTGCTCCGTGAGGCCGTCTTCGTATGGACCGATGGTCCATAAAGACGTATCGTCGGACGGCGCGGTGACCACCCCTTCCGGGGTTGAAATGTCGCATGCTGCGAGGTAGAGCGTCCATACTGAGTTTGGGTTGGCGAAGAGCGCTGGGTCTGCCATGCGGACCGTTCTCTTCCTCTGGGAATAGCTCTCCACCCATTGTGCCAGTTCTTGCAGGACCTGGTTACCTCTGGCACGAAAGAGCTCGTCGGTCATTTCGTAGAGGTCGACCCCGCTCGACAGCTCTGGATACACGATCGCAAATGCGCAAGTGCGCAACAGTTCTTTGTCGTGTTCGCTCAACATCTTCATCTTTCCTCAAGGTGTTTTTACTGGTTTTTATAGTATCATTTTTTACAAAAAAGTCAAGGTTTTCATTTTTTATTATCGTTTACCTGTGTTATAGTACGTTTTGAGGTCGTCATTTATCGAGGATGCAAATATGAACAAAATGAACACGTGTGAAAAACACAAAAGAATTCTTGCGGGATGGAATGCCGATCTGCGAACGCTTGCGGAGGAGCTTCATCGTTTGCGTTATGATTCCGTTCGGGGGTTCTATGAACACAGCGCCACGGAGCTTCAAAGACAGTCCGAAGGGGATCGTGCTGGGGGTCGGGAACAACTTGCTGATCTCCTCGCGGAAGCGGCACGCCTTGCTTCCGAGCTCGAGAAAGTTCTTGCCCGCATATGGAAATTGTGCCGGCCGCATATGAAGGATGAATAGCTTCGAAACGCCTTGATCGATATCGGGGCGTTTTTTGTCCAAAAAAACCGCCGGACCGAAATTTGGCCAGGCGGCGTGTCGTTGCGTATGACGTGTTAGGCCACTCCTCCTTCGGAAGGCGAAACCTTAGACGGGAGAAGTTTAATCCTTGGGAAGATTTGACTGATAAAAACGAACAAGATCAAATCCTCGTGGAGATTGAAAAGTTTCGAGCAGCGTCCGATATGGAATTACATCAAAGACATTAGTTGTTTTACTCAAAATGACTCACCGCATTTCTGCTTTCGAGTTTTTTGGCGATAAGGGGGTATTTTTTGAGACTCGGGTTTTGTGTGAGTATGAATTTGGCTTCGGTCCGGGCGGCTTCTACCATTTTTAGATTTTTTATTGCTTCCATACCGATATCGGAAACGCCCCATTGCTTTTTGCCGGAAAGTTCACCGGCACCGCGGAGACCGAGGTCGAGTTCGGCGAGTTCGAAGCCGTTCTTGGCGGTTTTGAGGGCGTGCAAGCGTTCTTTTGTTTTTGGGGCGAAACTGTCGGTCAGAAGGAAACAGTATGCTTGGTCGTTGCTTCGGATAACACGGCCGCGGAGTTGGTGGAGTTGGGCGAGGCCGAAACGCTCGGCGCCTTCGATGACGATTATGGTCGCATTCGGAACGTTCACTCCAACCTCAACCACTGAAGTCGCACAGAGTATTTGCGTTTTGTTTTCTTCGAAACGTTTCATCTCGTCTTCTTTTTCTTTTGGCGTCATTTTTCCGTGCAACACGCCAATTTCGTATTCCTGAAAAACATTTTTCTTGAGCCGTTTCGCTTCTTCTTTGACTGATTTTGCAATGAGTGCCATTTCTTTTTCGGGGTCCGGTTCGTCGATGCGCGGACAGATGACATATGCCTGTTTGCCGGCTTTGAGCTCACGACGAATTGCTTCGTACATCTTGTCGCGATGGGTGGCGTAAATAATTTCAGTGAAAATCGGTTTTCGACCGGGCGGCATTGAATCGAGGAGGGTAAGGTCGAGGTCGCCGTAAATAGTGAGGGCGAGCGTCCTCGGTATCGGGGTTGCTGTCATTGAAAGGAAATGAGGGGCGGGTTGACCTTTGTGGACGAGTTTCATCCTTTGCGCGGTTCCGAAACGGTGCTGTTCGTCGATGATGGCGAGTGCGAGGTTCTTGAATTCCACGGATTTTTGGATAAGGGCATGGGTTCCGACGAGAATATCAACCTCGCCGCCTTTTACCCATCTCATAAGTTGCGCGCGCGAGATCGGCGTCCATTCGGAAGGCGAAACCTTAGACGGGAATTTTTTACAGCAGGAACCGCTCAAAAAACCGATGGTTACCGGCAGGTGTGAAAAATATTTGATGAAGTTCTCAAAAAGTTGTTTCGCGAGAATTTCAGTCGGTGCCATGTAGGCGACTTGGAGCTTGGTGAAATCGCCCTGGGAATGTTCCTGGGTGAGCGCATAGGCGATCGTGGCCGCGACGAATGTTTTTCCCGAGCCGACATCACCCTCAAGGAGACGGAGCATTGGTTTATGGCTCCGCAGGTCTTTGAAAATTTCTTGGATAGCATCGTTTTGCGCTTGTGTTGGAGAGAAAGGGAAACGCGAAACGAAATCGTTCACGTCCTCTTCTTTGGTCTCAACGAAGAACGAGCGGTTCTTTTCGTACTCTTTTTTCGCTTTTTGCCGCGCGAGCTGAATAAAGAAAATTTCTTCGAACGCAAAACGTTTCCTTGCTGCTTGGGCCGCCGCCTCTTCTTTTGGAATATGGACCCAAATCAGAGCGGTTTTTAAGGAGGGAAGGTGATACTTTTGGAGAATTTCTTCCGGAATCGGATCGATAAGTTTATCAAGCGTGCCGCCGTTGATAATCTTGGTGATGGCATGATAGAGCCACCGGCTCGTGATTCCTTGAGTTTCCGGATACACCGGGTACGAGAATGATTCCATCTCGGACGTGTCTTTAAAAAGCGAGTTGCCGGAATCGATTGGCATGTCTTTGCTTTTTTCCATTTCCGGATTGTTGAGGCAAAGAGCATCTTTGTGTCTGGTAACCGTACCGGAAAGCTTCACTGTGTCTCCGTCAAAAAACATTTTGGCGATGTACGGTTGATGGAACCACATCGCTTTTATTTTCCCCGTTCTGTCTTCGACTGTCGCTTCCGCAAAAGGCATTTTTGAATGGAAACTTTTTCCCGATTTGAGATTTGAAAGGCGGCCATAAATGACCGTTTTGTCATTTTCGACCAACTCGGAAATATTTTTAATCTCAGAAATGTTGCTGTATCGCGAAGGGAAGTAGTACAAAAGGTCGGCAAGCGTTACTAAAGAAATTCGTGAAAGTGCCGCTTTTTGAATCGGTGTGAGACGAAAATTTTCATCAATCCGAGAATCGGGGTTCATGGGGATATGATAGCAGAGGGTGAAGAGACATGGAAGGGCGTTTTTGAATTATTTATGATATTATTTGTAATACTTCAAACGTGTAAATAAAACAAAAATAATGAGCTTGAGAGAATCTTTTTTTGCAAATCCATTGCCCGAACCAGCTGAACCCGTAAAAAAGGAAGGTGTTATTTCTTTGGAAAACGTCGAACCGACAGAGCAGGAAATGCAAAGCGCCCTTTCCGAACTTCAGAATACCTTGGACGCCGGTCGCGGAGACGTTGAAAAGTCGGATCTTGGGTTTGAAATAAGAGCAGAACCGAGGAATGCAGAACCGATAGAAGTTCACGATTATTTGATCGCGGAAGAAGAACGTTCCTTAACCCCAAAAGAAAGATTCGAGAGAGTTCAAAACGCGCTTGCTTTACAAGGGAAAGAGTATCAAGGCAGAAGATTGGAACGGTATCCTCATACCGTACTCTTGGGCGATTCCGATCATTTGGAAAATCAACAAATCGATTTTGTTAAAACTAAAACCGGTGTTCGCATGAATTTTAAGCTGGTTAACCATCTTTTTGAAAATGCTGTTAATAAATGTTTTGATGCGGGTTGGAAGAAAGGAGGTATAGACTATTGTTCGGAGGTGCTTCGAGGTTCTTGTTATCAGGAAGAAAAGGATGGAATTATTGTAAAGGTTTCTACTGGCGGTGACCTCGAGAGACACGAACGGATACGTTCTTTTTTGGGAATGGTTGAAATCGTTATTCCCGAGGAAATGTTGCACGAGGAGGGTCTCGCCGAAAAATTAAACTTAATCTTGGAGGAGGAATTTGACGTTCCTCGCGCACTTGAATATCCCGATAAAGAGTCCGAGAAAAAATATGCCGAGGCTCGTTACCGCTGGCATCATAAATTGCCGGCAGATGTTCCTGTGTCTGTTGGAAAACTCCGAAGGGAAGATGTTCTGCCAGGTTATGGTTATAATACCTTTACAGAAAAAGGTAAGGCGAAAGAATACGAAAGAATATCTCCTTTCGCTGTTTACCATACTTTGTATCATCCGGAGTCTCTTCGTTCGATTGTGAAAACAGGGGGTCTTTATTCAACGAGCGAACGCTTTCGGATGAACCTGGGAGTTACCGGTGCATCGAGTGTCGATGATATGAGGTTTGGGGGAGGAGATAGTATTTTTACACGTGTTATTACTGAAAAGATGATTCAAGAAGAGGGCGATTCTGGCAGGCTGAATGATCTAACCTTAGTGTTTAAGCCGTCTATCGTAGAAAGAACTGACTGGTATGTCTACAATGAAGATCGATGGGGGAATACCGATCCTGGGGTTTTTGAAACGAGGATGAGCCCTGAACAACTTTTCTCGAGCGCTTTAACGAGTAATGAAGAAATGTTTCGTGCGGGGATATCTATAGAACAAATGGCTGCCGTTGCCTGTCCTACTGAACAGAGCATTATTACGACATTTCTTTCCTTGAGAAGGTACGGAATCTCTGAGATCAAAGGTCGTCCGGTTGAAGAATTTTTAATATTGGCATCCTCAAAAGAAGATTTTATAAAGATTTCAAAAGGAGAAGATGTGGGTCAAAAAACATCTGCACAAATAATTTCCGAAGCGAGGGACGCAGGGGGGTTACAAGGTTTTTAATATTTAAAAAAATGGGAGAGAAAGAAAAAATACTTCCGGCCCGAGTTTATTATGTGTCGTCTTTGGACGACCCAACGGTTTTGATTGGAATCGAAGTTATTATTCGTGAAAATGTAATTTCCTGGTTCGACACCGTAAGAGAAAGAATGATGAAGGTTGGGTGCGTGATTTCGGAAACATCGGGCGAGTTCGTTTTTGAACGAGTAAAAGAAGAAGGCGGGGGAACATACACGTTTATTCCTTTGTCTTTGGATATATATCGAACAAAAGTGAAGAGCCATACCGCCTCAAGAGAAGATTTTGAAACAGAAGAAGATCTTTTTTTAGCGTTGGAAACCACTAAAAAATATGCTTGGTGAGGGGGAAGTTTTCGTCAATAACCCGCGCGGGAGTCATGGAAATGTAATAGCAGATAACGGAGAAAAATAACATAAAACGGCAATAAAAAACGGCGTGTGATAACACGCCGTGCAATTTTTAGTACACGTCTGCGAAGCTCCATGCTCGCAAGATCTGTTCTTTTGTATATTTTTCCCCCATTATAGTTAGTTCCGGCGGGCCAGCGGGTTTAACATTCCCGTAAGTTCTTTTTATGTCGACCCAGTCTCCTGTCCCCGTCATAAAGATGGCTTCTATCCTTTCCATCCTGCAGATTCTGCAGATTTCTTCCTTAAAGGAAGGACGTAAGTGTTTTTCGACGACACACCCAGCACATACGATGGGGTATCCTTTTTCCCATTCGCTATAGCCGCGTAGTCCTCTTATCCCCAACCTGACCTCCCAATGGCAATAACCTTGATCTGCTCTCACGAGATATGCGAACTCCGGGGTGAGTAGTGTTCTGATGATGCTTGTCGGTCCACGATATTCCAAAAATCTCTTGTCTATCGGGATGATCCTGATTGCCTCCACCACCTCACGTTCCACCCACGACTCTTTTTCCAGTCTCTCAATCGCTTCTGTTAGGTTCATCTTCTCCTCCGGTTTTTAGAAAGTTGGCCATCTTTTCTTCTTTTCATTTTGTCGTCCTTTGTGACCCTCCATCCGTACTGGCCACAAATTCTGGTTAGAATGCTAACGGTTTGGTTCCTGTCCGGTTCGCTCCCGAAAGTAAGAGAAGTTACGAATAGAGTAATCGTTCGATTTGGTATGTCGATTATTATCATTCCTCCGCCTAAACAATTTATTAACAAGTTTTCCCTTACTTCGTGTCTGAGGGCTTCCCGTTTGAGGTATTTAAGAATGTCGGGGTGCTCATCTGTCTTGTAACACGATGACCTTATCACCAGTTTTTTCTGGCCACTTGTCGGGTCTTCAACACTGGCGAGAATATATTTTTCTGGGTCGTTATTGAACCATATCTCTATTTCTGGCAGTTCGTTAATGTTCATTTGTTTTCTCCTATCTGTTAAAACAGAAACCCTGGTTTAGAGAATTAAAAAACACTTCAACCATTTTTTCGTTTCTTTCGTCGTAGGGTGTTATCATGCCTTTTTTGTATTCATCCCTCACGCAGAGTCTTGCCGGGTTTTGTCTCTTGAGACCGCCCGATTCTGGGTTAGGGTAAAAATCAGAAAGGCCCATCAGCCACTTCTCGACTGTTTTTTGAGTGACATGACATACACCATTTTTGTCTATCGGGTAGCCTAGACCCCACTTGAGAAAGGGGACAGTGCTGTTGGAGTCAAAGATGCTTTGATACATAGAACCAATACAAATGAGGGAATATGGCTTCCATTCTTCCCATTTGTTATTTTCTTTCATGAATTCCCACACCTCGGTGACCGAAGCCGAAAGGGTGTTTTTTTCTGTGTCGGTGAGTTCTTGAAACTCTTCGCTTGTCAAAAGGGTAATGTCCATTTTTTCTCCTGCCTAAAAAGGCTTTAATGAGAGGTTTTTCACCATTTTTTGCTCTCAAGACACCTTAATCTCTTGAAAGAAAATTGTCAAAGCATTTGCAATATAAGGCACTATTTAGAAGAAAAATATTGACTTTGTCTTTAATTAGAGCTATATTTAAGTCATCGCTTAGTTGTCTATAATCGTCAACAAAAAATGAATTATTCAGAACTTTTACCTTATGGCCTTTCTGTTCCGGAAGCGAAGGTGTATCTTGCGGCCCTTGAATTAGGGGAAAGCACCGCGGAACGTATTGCTCAAAAAGCGCGAGTCAATCGCACTTCTGTTTATCATACGTTTTCTTTGCTTCGCAAGAAAAATCTTCTTACTCTTCACAAAAAGGGCAGGAAAGCGTTTTATACTGCCGAAGATCCGAAGAGAATTAAGGAAATGGCGGAAAATAAGATTGATGCGTTAGATCGCTTGCTTCCGAATCTTCGTGCGCTTTCTACTGCTATTGATAAAAAACCAAGCGTCGGCTATTTTGAAGGGCCGGAAGAAATACGTAATCTTTATCTTAAACTTCTTGATCGACCGGAGAGTGAAGTTCAGTTTTGGTTTTCGGAGGAGGAGCAAACGCCGGAATATGTTCGTTTTTGGGATACTCTGTTCGCAAAAAAACGAATTGAAAAAAGAATTTTTGCGCGGGGAATTAGTAAAAATACGGCGAAAGCTATTCGGCAAAAAGAAAAAGACCTAGAGCAATTTCGGAAAACTCGTCTCGATGTGAACCCTTCTTGCGAAATTTCCTCGGAAATTCTTTTAAGTGGCGACGACCGAACTTTTCTCATTTCTCACAAAAATATGCTCGGTTTGCTTGTGGAAGATAAAGCAATTCACGATACTCTAAAATCAATTTTTGAGAGCCACTGGGAAAGCCTCGGGAGGTAAGGCTTTTTACTGTTCAACGGACTAGGGTATTCTGTTTATTTCAGTTTTGTCAGACTACAACTATTTGACGATAATAGTTTTGAATGCTATTCTGCCACCAGAACAACACTTAAACGGTATAGAAAAAATGAACACGAAGCTTTCTCCGAGGGGCTTGGCGGTGACCCTGTTAAACCGTTCCTTTTGCAAAGGTGCGGGTCTCGGCGGTCCTGTCTGATCGCCATGGCATTTTTGCCTGGGGCTGGAATCATTGTATTGTCAGCGCAGACCGACACGAAGGCGGAATGGGAATGCACGCGGAACAGCATGCTTTTTCGCGTGCCAATCCTAAGCGCGTTCGCGGCGCTCGGCTGACGGTTGCGGGGAAGAGAAACGATAACTGGGTTTTCTCCCGCCCGTGTGAAGAGATATGCTTGCCACTTGCGCATAAGCTCGGGATATCCTTTATCGAATATACCGATTCAAACGGCAGGTGGGTTAGTGAACGATTATAAGTCATACAAACCCCGCCTTGTGCGGGGTCTTTTTTATTGAACGAGGATTATGCCAATCATTTCGGGATGTTTAATGTCGGAGACGCTCAGTGTACCGATCTCGTTCAGTGTGACACTTCGTTCTTTTCCCTTCGGTATCGACATTGCATCGAGAGTGTCGGAAATAAGCTCAAGCGTTTTGTTTGAGTGATTTATGAACGTTACGCTTCCTCCCGGTTTGACACGCGTAACGGCGGGATCGAATCCGTCTTCAGTAAATATTATATCTCCCGCCATCTCGGTTTCCGGTGTCGTTGTCGCTATTTTGATCTGGGTAGTCGTTGTTGCGGGGAGGAAAACGTTCCGTGCCGGAATGAACTCTTTTTTGTCCGTCGTTGTGCTGGCATACCACAACACCGATGCGAGTACGAGCGCAATCGCAGACGCAAAAAGAACGCTTGGCCCGTATTCTTCCTTCATTTTTTTAAGTGCGGCTCGGTTCATTTTTTTTATTGTGCCGGTGTCGTATACGAATGTTCGGTCGAGGTTGCGGCATGTCCCTCAGTATCGAACGCGTTGATCACAAAATAATAGGGCGTACTCGTTGCGAGTGTGGAATTGAATGTTGCCGTATGTGAAAAAGAGAGCATATCCGAACGGGTTGGCTCGTAGTGGGTATCGATCGGTCCCGGTGCGCCCCACCAGATCTTTCCTCCAGCCGGTTTGTTGGTCTGCCATGTGATGGTCATGGTTCGAAGTGTGCTCGTTGCTGCTATGGACGTGATGCACAATGTATTTGAACAGCTTATCTCTTCAACTATCAATCTTGGCACCGCTTGCTTCTGCAAAGAAAAGAGTTGGGTTTCCAGTACTATTATTTGTTTGAATATCGATTCGATCTGTGCAAGCATTGACATTGTCTCCGCTATGGACACATTAGCCGATGCCATCCCCGGGACGAGCAAGAAAGATAATGCAATGATGCTTCTTTGTATTTTTTTGTTCATTTTTGTTTTTTACAAACTTGATATATTTATGGTATCACGGAAGTTTTCAGTGTACAAAGGACGGTGCGCCATTTTCCGAATTGATCCTTCGTAAATTCTCCCCGAAACAAAGACAGGGAGAGGAGTTGCTCGATCTCTTCCTTTTGCACGTCGTCGAATTCAATGAACATTTTTCCGTCAGGGGTGAGAAATTCGGAAGCTTCGACGATAAGTTTTTTGATGAAGAATAAACCGTCTTCGTCCGCAAAGAGTGCTTCTCTCGGTTCATATTCCAGAACGGAATTTTGCAGGCGATGGATGTTTTTTGGTGATATATAGGGAGGGTTTGCAAAAATATAGTCATATTTTTTTTGTGGAATGCTTTGGAACACATCCGATTCAAAAACAGAGGCGCGTTCCGGCGGGATAGCGTTTATTTCAAGATTTTTTTGTATCTGCTTGATGAGAAGAGGATCTTTTTCGGCGAAATCCGCGGTTGCGCTTGGAATATTTTTCAAAATACCGATACCGATACAGCCGGAACCGGCAAAGATGTCGAGGATGGAGATATCTTTGGCGGGCAGTGCCTTAAATGTTTCATTTACCCAAAACTCAGTTTCGGCCCGTGGAATGAGAGGAAGAAAAGAGAGATCGATGCGGGCACCAAGAAACGTCGAAAAACCGATAACATAATCGATCGGCTCCCCGTCCTCTATGTGTTTTACGTCTTCGGCAAATTTTTCGGTCTCTTTTCCGCCGTATTTTTCGCGGAGAAGCCACTCTTTTTCTTTATTCATATCCTTATATCGTACTCGCATTTTGTTTTTGGGGTATATTGACGTTTTTTTATAAAAAATGTACTCTTTGGCAAAGAGGATGGCTTTAATTCAAGCGTTCTTTGAATTAAGCAAATTTCCATAATTCAAAGAAAGGAGAACCCCTATGATGCGAAGAAGCGATTATAAAGAATATCCGTTCCTGTTGCCGAGCGTTTTGCTGCGGTTTGATCTTGGCGATGAACGGACGATCGTTGAATCGGCTGTTCGCATCGAGCGAAAACCGGGCGTCCCTGACACCGAACCGTTGGTTCTTTTCGGGCGAGAGCTTAAGCTTTTGTCCCTCAAGATCGATGGTGTCGAAGTTTCGCCGGAGCAGTTCGAGATCACTACCGAGGCGCTCACTCTTTGGGGTGTTCCGGAAAAGTTCGAACTGTTCGTCCAGACAGAGATCCACCCCGAAGGGAATACGACCGGCGATGGTCTGTATCTTACTCAAGGGGCGTTCTGCTCCCAGTGTGAGCCCGAAGGTTTCCGCAAACTCACCTATTGGCCCGATCGTCCGGATGTGCTGTCCATATTCACAGTGGAGATCATCGCTGACAAGGAGAAATATCCGGTTCTGTTGTCTAATGGCAATAAGTTGTCTCAATGCGGGAATTTGAACAAAACAGTCGCCAAGTGGCATGATCCGTTCCCGAAACCGTCATATCTCTTCGCGCTTGTCGCCGGTAAGCTCAAGTTTATCGAAGACACCCGGGAAACGACCATCTCTAATAAGAAGGTTGTGATTCGAATCTTTTCCACCCCCGAGAATATCGCGAGCGGAAAATGCGCGCATGCGATGGATAGCATCAAGGCTGCGATGCTCTGGGATGAAATGAACTTCGGCCGCGAATACGACCTGGATCTCTTTATGATCTTCGTCTCGCCCACATTCAATATGGGGGCGATGGAGAACAAAGGACTCAATATTTTCAACGAGAAATATGTTCTCTGGTCCGAGTCGACCGCAACCGATCTCGATTTTGAGAGGGTTGAGGGGGTGATCGGCCACGAGTACTTTCACAACTGGTCAGGCGACCGCGTAACCTGCCGCGATTGGTTTCAGCTTTCCTTGAAAGAAGGCTTTACTGTCTACCGCGATCAGGAATTTTCTCGGAGCCGGTGGGGGCTTCGTAAGGTCATCGACGATGTTCGGCTTATGCGCACCGCGCAATTTGCCGAAGACGCCGGCCCGCTTGCGCATCCCATACGTCTCGAAGCGACGGACGACCCGCAGAACTTCTATACTTCAACGGTATATGAAAAGGGCGCGGAAGTTATTCGTATGATCGAGAAGTTGCTCGGTAAAGACAAGTTCTGCATGGGGACCGACCTGTATTTCTCACGCTTCGACGGGCAAGCGGTGACTTGCGAAGATTTTGTCGCAACAATGGAAGAAGCGGGCGGCATGGATCTTTCGCAGTTCCGCAACTGGTATTCTTATGCCGGAACGCCTGAGGTCGAGATCCTCTCGGTCTACGATAGCCGAAAAAAGATCCTTGTGCTTTACGTGAAGCAATCATGCCCTCCGACCCCGGGTCAGCCTACCAAGCCAGCGTTCGTTATCCCGCTCGAGGTCGGATTTGTGGGTCCGGACGGCGACATGAAGCTCAAAACTCCCCCTGTTTCCGCCTATCGGCAAGAGACCGGCCTTCTCGTTCTGACCAAGCCGGAAGAAACTTTTGTGTTCACCGAAGTTCCTTTCGAACCGTCATTGTCGCTTAATCGCGGGTTCGCGCCCGTTCGGGTGAAGTACGATTATCGGGAGGGGGAGCTCGAAGACCTCGTGCTCCGCGATCCGAATGCGTTTGCGCGTTGGGACGCAAGTCAAAAGCTCGCGCACAAGGCGCTTGCGAAGATCCTCGCTGATATCAGAGATGAACGGCCGCTTTCGTTGGACGAAGGGTTTACACAGATCTTCGGCGGGATCGTTAATGCAGAGAATATCGACAAAAACCTTCAAGCCGCGATGCTCGTTCTTCCTTTCACTGAAGAGATCGCCAATGAGTGCGAAGTTGTCGATCCGGTTGCTATCTGGAAGGCTCGGGAGTTCTTGAAGAAGCGGCTGGGCGCACGGTATTATTCGGGGTTTGAACTCCTATATGCCGTTAATCATTCACAGATAAAACCGAAGTTTGACTCAGTCTCCGTCGCCGAGCGTACGCTCGCCAATGTGGCGCTCGAATATTTGTCAGCCGCCTCACCTGAAGGTTTGGAACATTTCGCGCTGTATCAATTCGAACACGCGAACGGTATGACAGACGAGTTCGCCGGTTTTTCGCTCGTGGTCGGTCTTCATCCTGATATGGAAGTGAGAGAGAAGGCGATCTCCGCGTTCTATCGCAAGTATCGCTCATATAGCACAGTGCTCGATAAATGGTTTGCCGCGCAGGCACGAACGGGCATGCTTTCGGACATGAAAAAGCTCATGTCTCATCCCGACTTTGACATCAACAATCCGAACAGGGTCAAGGCTGTCGTTGGGGAATTTGCGAACAGGGATCTGCGATTCCACGACCTGTCGGGTGAAGGATATCGTTTCTTGGCCGATTTTGTGATCCTTTATGATCGGCTGAATCCGACCGTTGCCGCGCGAATGATCGAATCGCTCACGAACTGGCGCCGTTATAGCACAGAACGCGGAGCGCTCATGAAGGCTCAATTGGAGCGCATCAGGAATTATGCGCATCGAGAGGATTCGCTCGTGGAAATGGGCCACCTGATCAATGTTTCCGTCTCGGCTATCTCCAAGGGAGTAATGGAGAAGATAGAGAAGTCCTTGGCCGAATAAAAAAGGTCAACACCCCAACCACGCGGTTTGGGGTGTTTTTATATCTCCTCACACCCCCAAAATACCGCCATTTATGGCGGTATTTTGGGGGTGTGAGGATATATTCTGGCAAACCTTGTCATTCTTTGAAAATTGTTATAAGACTTGAGCAGGGTTCTTCGTGATCTTATCCCTAAAGAGGAGGGAAAAATGGCAAAAAAGAAGAAGGTTCTTCCGGCGGACCGCGATCCATACGCGTATATGGAACAAAACGGTAGCGATCGTGTTCAGTCTTGGCTCGTGAAGCAGGCCGCGGCAACAGAGGAATATCTCCGCGGCATCCCACTGCGCGACGAGCTTGCAAAACGGTTTGACGAACTTTTTTCTGCGGATAGCGTATCTGCTCCGTCGTTTTTCGGTAAAAGGTGTTTCTTCTGCGAGAGGAGGTCCGGGCAAGAGCTCGCCGTTCTTTATGTTCAAGACGGACTGGACGGAACACCTCGCGTTGTTATCGACCCGGGCACTCTTTCACCTGACCAAACGACCGTACTCGAAGGCTGGTTGCCGTCATCGGATGGAAATTTGCTTGCCTATGAACTTTCGGAGGCCGGCAACGACAAAGTGTCTATCCACGTAATGGACGTGCGAACGGGTGAACAATTGCCGGATCTCGTTCCGGATGTTTTCTATCCGAGGCTCCAGGATTGGAGCGAGGATGGCACTGGTTTTTGGTACAACAAACACGATCCGTCTAAACCCATGGAAGAGGCGAAGCTTTACAATCGCCTCTACTTCCATCGTATGGGCACCGCAGACCACCTTGAAGATAAAATGGTCTTCGGTGGAGAACGCGACAAGAATGATCTGCTCTCCCTGAGGTCTTATGACGAAGGGCGCTATTTGGTCATTGGGGCGATCGGGCAGAGCGAGAAGACAAAGGAATTCGTCTACTCGATCTATGCGAAGGATACGCTTCAGAAAAACGGAACATTTCGCGCGGTTCTCCTCAACTTTTCCGAGCTCAATGTTGTTGTCCATCGCGGGGTGATGTATCTCCGTATGGTCGAAGGGACCGAACGGTTCCGTATCTTGAAGCTTCCACTCGAGGTCTTCTTTAGAGGTCGATTCGATTTTCAGCATTTCATTCCGGAAGGAAAGGGAAAGATCTGCGAGGTCCGGCCTTTCAAAGACGAACTTATCGTTCATGCGATGGAAAACGTGCATTCGGTCCTGTATCGATACAGCCTCGACGGAAAAATGATCGCGGAGATTCCGCTTCCGCTCGGCGTTGTCGGTTCGATTGAAGGAGGATATGAAAACGAAGAGATGTTCTTCGAATTCGATTCCTTCGTCACACCGCCGACGATTTATCGATATTCCTTCGGTTCGCGGGAACCAACGGTTCTCAAACAGAAAGCCGTGAAGTTTGATCCCGGGATGCTTGCTGTCGAACAGGTGTGGTATTCGTCCAAGGATGGAACAAAAATACCGATGTTTCTGGTTCACAAGAAGGGACTCAAAAAGAACGGGAACAATCCGACCGTTCTCTACGGTTACGGCGGGTTTGACGTTCCGCTCATGCCGGACTTTGATCAAAGCATCGTTCCTTTCCTTGAAAAAGGCGGCGTTTATGCCGTGGCGAATCTTCGCGGAGGCGGGGAGTTCGGAAAGGCGTGGCATGAGGCCGGAATGAGGAAGAATAAGCAGAACGTGTTCGATGACTTTGAATCCGCGGGAAAATGGCTGATCAAACATCGTTACACCAAACATGGACGGCTTGCGCTCATGGGTGGAAGCAACGGCGGTTTACTCGTGCTTGCCACGATGGTACAGCATCCGGGCCTCGCAAAAGCGATCGTCTCGCAGGTGCCGGTCGCCGACATGTTGAACTTCCATCGCTTTTTCGGTGGCGTGTATTGGATCCCGGATTATGGAGACCCTGACGATCCCGATATGCGCAGATACTTGCTCGGATACAGTCCGTGCCATAACGTGGTCGACGGGGAAAAATATCCGGCGGTGTTCATCGCTACGTCCGACGGCGATGACCGCGTTCACCCGATGCACTCGTATAAGATGACCGCCCGTTTGCAGGAGGCGAACGCTTCAGGCAATCCGATCCTTCTGCGCGTCGAGCTCAAGGCCGGACACGGCGGAGCAAGTTCGGTTTCTAAGGCTGCGGAACAGTGCGCCGACGAATGGGGCTTCATCTTTAAGGAGCTTGGAATGGAGTAAGACAGGCACTTCTCGTGCCGCCGCCCCTCGGGGCGGTTTTTTATACTTGAATTTTCGAGAACAGGTAACTGCCAAGCGCGAGAAATACAAGTGTAACGGCGGAAAGTATGGTGATATCCGTTGCGAGTCCGAAATTCGCGGTATTTATTAAAAGTTCACGGAAGGCATCAACTCCGTACGAAAGAGGATTGAGGCGGACAAGCATTGATAACGCTGGCGGTAAACCCTGGAGGGGGAAGAGCGCACCGGAAAGAAAGAACATCGGCATGACGAGGAAGTTCATGATGAGTTGAAAACCCTGCATGTCGTCGAGGACCGACGCGATCGCCGTGCCGAGAGCCGTGAAGAGAAGCGCGACCAAGAGCATGACAAGAAAACAGGGAAGTATCAGTGCGTAGTTGTATGGACGGAAGCCCGCCAAGAGCGAGATGCCGAACACAATGACCCCTTGGAATACGGCAACCGTCGCGCCCCCAAGTGTTCTTCCTATCATAATGTTCAGTCTTGAGACGGGCGCCACGAGTGTTTCTTTGAGAAAGCCGAACTGTCGGTCCCAAATAATTTCAATGCCCGAAAATATCGAGGTAAAGATAATGCTCATGGCAATCACTCCGGGAGCGAGGAATTCGAGATAATTTCCTTGTCCCGCTTTTTGGAACATGGGGCCGAGGCCGTAACCGAGGGCGACAAGAAAAAGAAGCGGCTGGGCAAGCGAGCCGATAATCCTCGATTTTGAACGGAAATATCTTTTAAGCTGACGGAGCCAAAGTATGTAGATGGTCTTCATAGCGTTTTTTTGATATTTAGTGTTTCCAGGCGCGGTGTTTCATTCTGAAATTATCCATCGCTCCGGACGATTCTCTTATCTCACTGCCGGTAAGTTTAAGAAAAGCATCTTCCAGAGTCGTAGTCCCCGTATCCGCCTTTAATTTATTCGCCGTTCCTTCGGCGACGATCTTGCCGTGGTCGATTATCGCGATCCGTCCCGCAATGCGTTCCGCTTCCGGAAGATAGTGAGTGGTGAAAAAAATAGTAATACCCTCGGTCTTGTTGAGGTTCTGAAGATAGCTCCACATGTGATTGCGCGTCTGCGCGTCCAATCCAAGGGTCGGTTCATCGAGGAAAAATATCTTTGGATGATGGAGAAGCCCGCGCGCTATTTCAAGCCGTCGTCTCATTCCTCCGGAAAATTCCTTTACGAGATTATTTTTTCGGTCCCAAAGTTCGACGAATTTCATCAGCTCCTCTATGCGGGTGCGGCGTAATTTTTTCTCGATATTGTAAAGTACGCCGTGAAATTCCATATTTTCCCACGCTGTCAGTTCGTCGTCGAGCGATGGGTCCTGAAAAACGATCCCGAATGAATGGCGCACCTCATCTGGTTCGTTCACCGGATCGTGGCCGTTGATAGAGAGGTTACCGCTCGTTGGATGAAGAAGAGTGGTCAGCATTTTGATCGTTGTCGATTTTCCCGCGCCGTTCGGTCCAAGGAAGGCGAATATCTCTCCTTGTCTCACACTGAAAGAAACGTCATCTACGGCGGTGAATTCACCGAACTTTTTTGTCAGGTTTTTCGCTTCAATGATGTTCATTACGGAATTATACAACAAAAAAACGACCCCCAATAGTTCCTTTTTTTGTAGTGTGCGATATAATCAGCTCTTATGAAAAAATATTTTGTCCTGTTTCTGGTCGCTTTCTTTTTTCCCGTTTCTGCGTTCGCTTCGGTCCGGATAAACGAGGTCGCGTGGATGGGGTATCCTACTCAGTATACTGAATGGGTGGAACTCTATAATGACGGGAATGAACAGGTAAATCTTTCGGGGTGGACTTTATATGCAGAAGGGGAGAAGAAATTGTCAGTCCCTTTGTCGGGTGTAATTGGCGCCAAGGCTTATTTCCTTATTGAAAAAAACAGTTCGAGTCCAGTACAGGGAGTGACTGTCGATATTCTTTATTCGAGCGCTTACCTAAGCAACACAGGAGAAACGCTTGTTTTAAAAAATGCTTCAAACGCGGAAATACAAAAAATAAGCAACACGAGTGGCTGGGAAAAGGGGGACTCTGCGACGAAGGAAACGATGCAATGGAATGATGCGGGTTGGATTACAGCGTCGGCTACGCCTAAAATGGTAAACGCAACAGCTGACGTCAGCGCGTCGAATAAGGCTGACGAAACCGACAAAGAAATTGAAACGGCCGTGGCGCAAACTTCATCGGTCGTCGACATATCTGCTCATATTAGCCCACTGCCTCTTAGTGATTTCAAAGAGAAACAACAATTCTATATTTCAGCCGGACGCGATCGTTTTGTCGCCGTCGGAAATCTTGTACCGTTCGAGGCATACGCTATTGATGCGAAGGGCGCCAAACTTTCCGGCTTGTCAGCAATATGGACGTTCGGCGACGGTTCGTATGCCGGCGGGTCAAAAGTTTTTCATGCGTACAAAAATGTCGGTGATTATGTGGTTATATTGAACGGTTCGACCGGTGGAAGTGAGGCGGTATCGCGCGCGGAGATACGCGTGTTCGAGCCTAAAATTAAGCTCGCCGTTTCCGACTTCGGTGTCAGCTTTGAAAATGATTCTTCATTCGAGCTTAATATCGGAGGGTGGAAGCTTTTGACAGATAACGCTTCGTTTCTTTTTCCGGAAGATACGATAATAAAACAAGGCAAGGAAATACTTTTTTCGGGAGAGACGACGAACATCACTCTTGCTCGTGGAAACACGGTACGTCTTGCCGATCCGAGTGGAAAGGTCGTTGTGTCTGCAGTGATGGTGCGAGAAGACGGTGTCTCTAGAGGAATCGTTCCCTCCACTCCCGTTGCGACAACGACCGCAAGTGTCGTCGTTTCTCACGGCGGTCCTTCTTCCGAAGTTCTCGGCACGGCGATAACTTCGCAAAGACCCGTACAACAAAAAACAAATGTCGCCGCGGTGCTGTCGGCTTCTGTTAGCCAGTCTCAAAAAACATCATTACAGAGTACGGCAACTTCGAGTATCCAAAATGTTATAAAAATAAAAAAGCAGGAAGGTTTCTTCTCGCAGATACTTCGTTTCTTCGGAGTATAAAAAGCCGCCTTCACCGAGAGGTGTTGGCGGCGTTGTCGCTATTCAGCGACGTTCCCACTGTTCGCGGATGGAGTGTCGGTTCCCGGAGCGGATTTTGTCCGTTGCTTCCGTGTTCCTTTTTCTTTTGTCGGCATAAAGCCAAGATGAAACACTTGGTCAGCCAGTCCGAATGCGACAGCCTCATCAGGCGACAGCATTTCTTCACTGTCAAAGAGGTCTTTAATCTCTTCTTCCGATTTACCGGTTCGAGAGGTTAGAATTTTATAGACCTTTTTCAGCTCTCTTGAGTACCCCCTCTTCACCCTTTCTCCCCAGTTTTCATCTTCGAATCCCTTATGGGTCATCGGACCGGGATAGAGGGTCATGTGGTGGCACATGATTGAGCAGTTGTCGGAGAGTATCCTCATTCCCGGGAATGCGGCCTGTAAGATAATCGAGGATGCGGCAGATGCCGCTTCGCCGACCACCAAGATTTGGATGGGGATTTCGGTCTCGGCCATAAACAACATGAAGGAGTCGTAAATCTCAAACGCCGGTTCGAGATAACCGCCCGGAGAACGCAACTCGACAAAGAGGCCTTCCATCCCCTCCGGCTTTTCTGCTCGGAGAAACAAGAGGTCTTCGCGAACCATTTCCGCCATGTCGTAGTCTACCGTACCATAGAGGAAGATTCGCCCTTTGTTTAGATGCTGTGCTCTTGCCACTTCGGACATACTGCTTGGTAGCGGGGACTTACGCCCCATTTTACTTGGGCCGCCATCCGTGCACTCATACGGTTTCAAAAATTTTGCCATAAATCACCCCGTTTTTTTGTTGTCAGAGAAGTCCTAAGTTTATCCTGTGGGTTTTTCGGAAAAAAGTCAAACGGGAATTTTACCGCAGTTTAAAGTATTTCGTCGATCAATCCGAACTTCAAAGCTTTTTGCGGGTCCATGTCGGCGTCACGCGCGCATTCTTCGGCGATTTCGTCAAAGCTCTTTCCCGTTTTTTCTTGCAAAATGGCGTACATTTTGTCGCGTACGCCGATGAGAACTTTTCTTGTCGCCTCGAGTTTGTTTTCGTCGAAGAAGTTACCCCATCCAACTTCACCGGGTGATGGGTTGTGAATGAGCAGGTCGGAGTGTTTGTAGCATTGACGTATATCGCAAGCCTGCAAGATAATCGCCGCTATCGATTGCGCTTTACCCGCAACAGTTCCTGTTATTCCGCCCTTATAATTCGTGAAAAGGTCGTAAATATAAAAACCGGCAGTCGCATTGCCCCCTTGACTGTTGATGATGACTTCCATGTCGGGGTTTCCGAACGGTTTCATCATAAGGAGTGCAACGTAAACGTATTGGGCCGTTTCGTTGTTGATGTAACCACTGATTTCGATTGTTCTTTTGTTGAGAAGAGAAAGCTGCAACGGGGTGAGAACCGACATGATGTCGCTCATAATTTTCTCCTTTTTTCAAAGTGTCTTGCTTTTTTTATACTAAGGAAAATGTGGAATTAAAGCAAATGTTTGACAATAAGTGAAATATACTGTACTGTCACTGACAGTATTTTCTTACTGGAGTCAAAACTGTGGCTGATCCAAAAATGTATGTCTTGATCCGCGATGACGTTCCGCGCGACATTGTCCCGCTTATTACGGGTCATGTTGTACATTTCACGCTGCGAACCTTCCACGACAGTCCTCTCATGAAGAAGTGGTATGAGAGCGAGAGTGGGAAGCTTGTCGTGTGTAAGGTCACGGCGGCGCAATTCGAAGAAGCAAAGGCAAAAGGCGAATATGTCGCCATCACCGAGATCCACCATCAAGAGATGGGCGAGATCGGTCTCGGTTTCAATATCCGCCGATGGTACGACGAATTTTTTACCTCGCTTCCGCTTTATGCGGTATAACGAGAACGGCCCCGCATTTTGCGGGGCCGTTTTTCATTTTATCATTCAGCTTCGCCTGCGTCGGTCCCGGCAACCCAGCCCGTCGTCCAGCAAAGTTGAAGCGAGAAACCGCCCGACGGACGATTGATGTTGAGGACGTCGCCCAAAAGGTAGAGATTCGGGTGCAATTTGGACGTGAAATTTTTAAAGTTCACCTCGGAAAGCTCCACGCCCCCGTCCGCGATGAGCGCTTTTTCAAAACCGAGCGAACCCGTGATGGGGAAGGAGAGGTCTTTCATTTTCTTCACCAGTTTTTTCCGTTCGTCTTTGGTGACGGCGTTCGCTTCTTTGTCGGAGAGCGCGATGTCGGGAAGAGTAAGGATCTGTTCCGCGACCGCCTTGTCCATCATCTCGGGCAATATATTTTTCAAAATTTTATTTTTGTTCCGATCAAAAAGGGAAAGCACTCGGTGATCGAGAATATTCTCTTCCGTGTCAGGGAACATGTCGATCGAGGCTTCGACGGGGCCGCCGCGCAAAAGATTGAGCACTTCAAAGGATGAATTCAGGACAAGCGGACCGGAAATGCCGAAATGTGTGAAAAGTATCTTTCCCGTCTTTTTGACTTTGGTTTTTGTGTTTTGTTTGAACCGTATGGTCATAAAAGAAAGATCGATGCCGGAAAGCGCATGCACCCATGAGGCATCGGTCGTGAGCGGTACGAGGTTCGGATTTGGCGCCTTTACTGTGTGCCCGAGCCGCTCAAGCATGTGAAAACCGTCGCCCCCGATACCGGACGCGAGCGTCACGCGTTTCGCAACATATTCGCCTTCCTTGGTTTGTATCATGAAATTTCCGTCAGGTTGCTTCAAAAGTCCGGTAACCTTGGTCTCGGTCTTGATCTCGACGTTGTTCTCCTTTATGTACCTTTCCATGGACAGAACGACATCAGAGGCTTTTTGCGTTTCCGGGAATGCGCGTTTTCTCGCTTCCACTACGAGAGGAATTCCTCTTTTCTCAAAAAAATCAAAAGTATCCTTGACCGAGAACTTTGAAAAAGGGGAATAGAGGAATTCTTTCGCTTCGGGAAAGTTCACCAAAAACGCGCGGTTGTCGAATTCCGCGTTGGTGATATTGCAGCGCCCGCCGCCGGTCTGTGAAAGTTTGACCCCGAGCTTTTTGTTCTTTTCGAACAAAATGACTTTCTTGCCCAAGGAGGCCGCACGTCCCGCGCACATCATTCCCGAGGGTCCTCCTCCGATGACAGCGAGATCAAAAATAGATTTATCTATTGCCATGGACACGATTCTATCACACCTTGACAACTTACGCCAGTAAGTGTAATGTTTTCGATGGCTGAGATGGTCTTGAAACAACAAACGAGAGAAGAGAACACAATGAAGAAAGCAAAGCGCATCCCGGTCGTCGTCGAAGCCGTGCAGCGGGCGAATGAGCAACTCGCGTTTTGGCGCGCCGTCAAGAAGACGAGCGTTCCCCTTACGTATTTTCTCGGCGACGAAGTTGTTGTCGTTGACCTTAACGGCGAACGCCCCTTGTGGTTGGACTCGGAGTCCTTCGCGTCCCACCTCGTTACGGAGTACAAGGGTACGGCGAACGAGGTGATCTTCGCGCTGTACCTTCTCGAAAAACCTTTCGAGGTGGTGGGGTGGGAAGACTATCTGACGGAAGAATGTTTCCTGGACCTCAAGGAATATTCCAGACTGGCCGCTGAGGCGGCGCTTTCCGGAGAACTGGAAGAAGAGTCTGAACCGAAGGAAGGCGAATAGCGCGGCGGGGCGGGGTATCAAACCCCGCCCCTTTTTTTGTTATAAAAAAGCGCGCACACCGTTGTGGGGATGCGCGCGTTTCGGTCACTTTAGAATGGCGTAGAGCCGTTCCATACGGCTCATTCGGTTGCGGTATTGCTCGTTAAAAATCTCGAGCGCTTTTTGGTCCGCCGCTTCTTGTGAATCGGCCTCGACGGTGAAATAATGCCGCGAAGCGCCGGCGAACGGGTCAGAGATGACCTCATATTTGTAGATCCCATTTTCCTCGGAATCTTTTTTGTCTTTGCCTGTCTTTGCGGTCAGCCAACCGATTACGATTGCAGTCGTAACCGGGATGGCGATAATGACGAGCGCCCCGAGCCACAAGCCGATAATCGATGGATATTCGTACATTTTAATCTCCCGGCGATTGTTCGATACGAACATATCATACCGTTTTTATTTTGTCAACCTTATCGGTTTTTGTTTGGCAGGAGTATAATAAAACAATGCATCTCTTTCTTTTCTCTTTCCTTATGCTGTGGGTCAGTTTTTGTTTTGCAAAACTGGAGATCTCTATAGAAGGTTCAAGCGGCTGGGCCGATGAACTGCCGACATGGCGTCTGGCAAAGGAAAATGTGCTCTCGAGACTGCTTTCTGGCGGTAGGGAACTTACCGGCTATCATCTTTGGGTGCATACTTTCGTTTTTTCGCTCATGCACCTCGTGTATCTTTTCCAGGAATGGAGTCCTAATATAGAGCTTCAACTCATCTCTTTCCTTTTCTTCATCTGGGTCTTCGAGGATTTTTTCTGGTTCATCTTCAATCCCGGTTTCGGTATCAAAAAGTTCAAGAAAGAATATATTTGGTGGCATGAACGCAATTGGTGGTGGTTCGCCCCCAAGGAATATTTCATATTTTTACCGATCGCTTCCATTCTATATTATATATCGACCATCATTTGAAATAAAAACGCCCCCGATCTCTGCCGAGGGCGTTCGCTCTTTTTCAGAGCAGTATCGTCATGCTTTCACCGTGCGTGAGAGGAGTGTCGCCGGGTCGGTATACTTCATATCGAACGCGTTGGCGACCGCTTGGTATGTCACTTTTCCAAAAGCGACGTTCAGTCCCTTGGCAAGTGAGGGGTCTGCGCGGAGAGCTTTTTCCCAGCCCAGGTTCGCAAGTGCGGTCACATAGGGGAGGGTAGCGTTCGTGAGCGCAAGCGTTGAAGTGCGAGGAACGGCGCCCGGCATGTTTGCCACACCGTAATGCACGATCCCGTCAACCATATAGGTGGGATTCTCGTGCGTTGTCGCATGGATGGTCTCAACGCATCCGCCTTGGTCGACAGCGACGTCGACGATCACGGCACCCGGTTTCATAGTCCCGAGGTCTTCTTTACGGATGAGCTTCGGAGCGGCCGCGCCCGGAATGAGCACTGCGCCGATTACGAGATCGGCGTCGTGTATCTCTCTCAGGATATTCTGCCGATTGCTGAATACGCCCCGCACTTTCGGAAGCACATCATGCAGATAGCGGAGCTTTGCTGTCGAATTATCCAGAATGGTGACATTTGCCCCCATCCCGAGCGCGACTTCGGCCGCATTGCGTCCGACGATACCGCCGCCCAAAACGACAACTTTTGCGGGAGGAACCCCGGTCACTCCGCCGAGAAGGACGCCGTAACCGCCGTAAAATTTTTCCAGATACTTTGCCCCTTGTTGAGGCGCCAGTTTTCCGGCGACTTCGGACATCGGTGTCAGAAGAGGCAGTTCGCGGGTCGGCAATTCGACGGTTTCGTATGCGATGCAGATCGCCCCGGATTTCATGTGGGCTTCGGTAAGCTCACGATTCGCGGCGAAATGGAAGTAGGTGAAAATGACTTGTCCCTTTCTCATGTGCGGCCATTCGGATGCAATGGGCTCCTTGACCTTCACGATCATGTCGGCGGTTTTCCAGACATCCGCCTGGGAGACGCCGGTGTGCGCACCGACGGCGGCATACTCTTCGTCCGAGAATCCGCTCCCGACACCCGCGCCGGCCTCAATGAATACTTCATGACCTGTGGCAATGAGCGCTTCTGCGCCCGCGGGGGTTACCGCGACGCGATTTTCATTCTTCTTGATCTCTTTTGGAACGCCAATGTTCATACCCTTCCTCCTTTTGTTGTTCTTCATCATTATATTATTTTAAACTGTTAGGAACTGCCGCTGATTCGAATGGCGGCTTCGGACTTAGAATATCACCGTTCATTTTGAGGGTCAAATCGAGACATTATATCCTTTGTTTGGGCTCGATTTGGATGCTTGACTTTTTAACATTCTAGATGTATAATCTAATTAAGTTTTTTCATTGAAAGGAGCCATCACAATGGCCATTAAGTGTAAGGACGTTCCCGAAGGCTCCTTGTTTCGAGATGGACGCGGGGATGTCTTTCGGAAAGAAACACGGGGACCGTACGTTAACGCCGTCCTTGTAAAAGCCGTGACTCTGTCCCGGCGCGGGTGTGAGGGGCGATCCCTCATTTACCCAGTCGGCTTCGAAGTCGTGGTCATCTCCGAATGATCTCGGCAAACGCCCCGCATCCGCGGGGCTCTTTTAATAAATACTTGACACAATGTAATATCATATGCTATAATTGGCCAATCGTCAGAACTTCTGACGATTCATCGCACTTTTCCTTTTTGCGAGGTTTCGCCATGTTTAGTGTTATCGCGTCCGCGTCTCCTCAGTGGTGGTGCTTGATCGCCCTTTTGGCGATTGTCCCGCTCGGGTTGGCCGTTCGCCAGCTCGCCTTCGCCCTTCTCAAGGGATCGATTTTCCAGCCTTTGCGGGACTATATCCGCATCGGGCAGCGCGAGGGACGGTTTGGTTTTGGTAAGCTGAACCAGCTGTTCACTTGCCAACTCTGCATGTCGATGCAGTGCTCGATCTGGACTGTCGCTCTCCCCTTGATTATTGTCGGCTATCTTGCCGGTGTAACGGTGTGGGTTCCGAGCGTCGTCGGCCACTTCGCTGATGCGGCTCTGTGGTTTACCGGTGCTTGGCACCCGGTCCTCGGTTGGTTCGTGCTCTTGCTCGGCGTCTTCATGTACGCGATGGCGGTGTCCGGGGTTGCTCTCGGATTCTACAATCGGATCGAGTACTCCGCCACTCGATACGAGGTGCTGCTGGGGAAATTCGACTCGGCCAAGGCCGAGATCGAAGGTCTCCGGCTCGCCTTGTCCCAGGCCGAAGCCGGGCAGACAGCAACCGCTACGGTCAGTATAACCCCCGATGAGTTTCGCGTTCTAGTGGACCGTCTGAACCGGGAGTGTGAAGACATCGGTTGTCCGCATCGGCGGCGCGCATGCCGTCTCTACGAGATCAAGGCGTGGGTACAAGAGTGGGCCGGAGACGATCCCGCCCGCTGCCGGAAGGTCGGAGCGGTGTTTCATAAGTGCCTGCGCCACATGGTGTCCTACTACCGGGAGTATTCCTCCTGGAATACCCCGAAAGAGAACGAACAGCTTCTCGTCACGTTCTACGAGCAGGTGACGGCCTCGCTTAATCGGTAAGACCGTCACGCCGCGCAAGCTGCCCAACTTCGGTTGGCGCCGCTTGCGCGGTTTTTTTCATGCACGAATAAAAAAGTTTTTCACATCCGCACTTTTGAAAGATGTGGTATCATTAAGAAGTAAGAGATTATTCGTTAAACAAAATATTTTATGGCCAAAGGAATGCAGCGCAAAAAAGAAGTGAAGAAACCGAAAAAAGGAGGGAAAGGGAAATAAACGTTGTCGTGGTACACGACACACAGATAATTCCGTCGCTGGTCTGTCATAAAAATAAATTTTTCTGAGAACTCGCTCGGAATTATAAGACAAAAAACCGTGACAACCGTCACGGTTTTTTCTTGACAATATGTGCCGTTTTGTGCTATTTTATGAACCAGCATTGTTTTTGCAACGTAATGTACATTTACACGTTTTGGAGGTTTCGCGATGTTTAACTTTCTTTTGTCTGTGTCCCCTCAAGGCTGGTGCTGGATTGCCTTCCTGGCAGTCATTCCACTTGGCCTGGCAATCCGCCAGCTCGCATTCGCCCTTCTCAAGGGGTCAGCATTTCAAGGCTTGAGAGAGCTTATCCGCAGTAAGATGCGTGGCGGGGCTTTTGGCTTTGAGAAGCTGAATGAGCTCTTCACTTGCCAACTCTGCATGACGATGCAGTGTTCGAATTGGTCCATCGCTCTCCCGCTCGTTATCATCGGCTATCTTGCCGGCGTAACAGTGTGGTTTCCGGACGTCATTGTTGGATACTTTGCCGATGCAGCGTCGTGGTTCACGCCCGCGTGGCATCCCATCCTTGGTTGGTTCGTGCTCTTGCTCGGCGTCTTCATGTACGCGATGGCGGTGTCCGGGGTTGCTCTCGGATTCTACAACTTCTTCGAATATCCGGCGGCACGATATGAACAAGCCAAACTGGATCTGGATGATGCCGCGCGTGAAATAAGGGAACTCCGCGACCTTCTTTCTCCAGACCGGGCAGAAGAGGTAAGACCCTCGTCGGTCTCCGTCATCCTTTCCTTGGATGAATTTAGGCGTTTGATGGAGTATGTCAACAATGAGTGTCGCGGTATCGGTTGCGGTTATTCCCGCCGCGATTGTCGATTCAGAAGCGTGGCTGGTTGGCTGCGCGAGTGGGCTGGAACCAACGCTTATCGGATGAAGAAGACACCGATTCTTCTCGGGAGGTGCAGGGAACACATGGCCGATTATTTCCGTGATTATTCGCGATATGACCGCGGAATTGAGAATGAGCAGGCTTTCCGTATTCTCTACGAGAAGGTTGTAGTCGGCATAGCTTAGGCCCTGTCTCCCATTTTCCCCGCGCAAGCTGCCCAACTTCGGTTGGCGCCGCTTGCGCGGTTTTTTATTGTCGCTCGCGCTTTCTCGTGCCACTACGTGTGGTAGAATACAAATATTACCACCCAAAAATATTCTAAAATGGTCAACGAAAAAGCAGTTCTAGGTTTGGAACCCGTCGGGTTCTGGAAATATCTGGCCGAGATCGCGGAAATACCGCGCGGGTCCGGAAACGAGGAGGGGGTAAGAAAATATATCCTCTCTCTCGCCGTGCGCTTTGGCTTTGAAACAAAGATCGACAAGGTCGGAAATGTTCTCGTGAAAAAACCCGCGTTCGCCGGACGGGAGAACGCGCCGAGCACGGCTCTTCAGGGGCACATGGATATGGTAAACGAAAAGAACGGCGATGTTGTCCATGATTTTTTGAAGGACCCCATCCAACTGGTTCGGGACGGGAAGGTTATGAGAGCGAGCGGGACCTCTGCCGGTTTTGACGATGGCGTCGGCGTTGCCGCGATGTGCGCTCTCATGGAAGATCGTGGTATTAAACATGGTCCGCTCGAATTGCTTTTCACTGTGGACGAAGAGACCGGATTGACCGGCGCGAACAATCTCGAGCCTGGTTTTATCGTAAGCAGAACTTTATTGAATTTGGATACCGAACAGGAGGGGGAACTCTATATCGGGTGCGCCGGAGGACGACAGATCGCCGGCACTATCTCTTATCCACGTATATCGGCGCCTGTTCACTGTCTTCCGTATATCATTCGCGTGTCCGGACTGCCGGGGGGACATTCCGGTGTTCAGATTCATGAAAAGCATCGCGTCAACGCTTTAAAGATCCTCGGAAAAACACTCCGGTTTATCTGCGGAGGTGGTGATGTTTTTCTTTCTACTATTTCCGGCGGAGATAAACACAATGCGATTCCCCGAGAAGCGGAGGCCATGATATTTATCCCGGAAAGTGAATTTTCCGACGTTGAGCGGAAAGTGAAAGAAGAAACCGCCGCTTTGGTGAGGGAACATACTGAAAGTGAACAGGACTTTGACCTGAAATTTGAAAGAGCGGAGGAGGCGGCCGACAAAACCATTTTCGTAAAGGAAGGACAGGATGCGCTCATAAAACTTCTTTCCGATATTCCGAACGGTGTCGTGAAAATGAGCGAGACCGTTCCGGGTCTCGTGGAAACATCGACAAGTCTCGCCGTTGTGACGTTCGAAAACGGCGTTTGTTCTGTTGTGACGAGCCAGCGAAGTTCGGTATCTTCGGAACTTGAAAAGATCTGTGACAGGGTCGCCGGCTTTTTGTCCGAAGCGAAAATGGAAGTCCGCCGTGGCGAAGGCTATCCCGGCTGGGAACCGAACCCAAACTCGCCGCTCTTGCTTAAGGCAAAAGGTATTTATGAAACACTGTTCGGAAAAACTCCGGAGATTAAGGCCATTCATGCCGGACTTGAGTGCGGGGTGATCGGCCATAAATATCCCGGGATAGACATGCTTTCCATCGGCGCATCAATCGAGAATCCTCATTCACCGGACGAGATACTTTATATCGAGTCCGTTCCGAAATTCTGGAAACTTTTGGTGGGAATACTGGAGGGATGACACTAATATTTAAAAAAAGACCCCGAGCGTATTGAACCGTACCCCAAAAAGTGGACACGAAAGTGTCCACTTTTTGGGGTACGGTTCATCTCGATCGCGGCCGGAATCCTCGCGAACCTTTCCGACGACATGCGGAACTTGCAGAGGACGGAGATCGGGGAAGTGGGGGAGGAGTTCGAAGTGGACCAGGTCGGTTCTTCCATTATGCCGCAGAAACGGAACCCCATTAACTTTGAGAACGCAAAAAGTTGTTGGAAGATTGTCGCTCCGCGCATTATGACCGTGTTCATGGACCAGATCAGCGATCATCAGCGCGATCTCACGAACTCTGCGTCCGCGCGAACCTACGGTGAGATTGTCGCCTATTCGGTCGCAACCGCAAAACGATTGACCCGCACGATGAAAAAGCTTACCGTCGACCGCGGCAATCTGAAGCGAAACCTCGACATGCAAAAAGGGCTGGTCGCCGCCGAACCGCTCTATCTCATTCTCGCGGCGCAAGGACACCCGAACGCCCACGAAAAAGTGCGGACGCTCACGCTTAAAGCGCAGCGCGAGGCGCTGACCCTTAGCGAGGTGGTCGCCGGCGACGAGGAGATGGAAGGGTATGTTCAAAAGATGACCCCCCCACCGGCATTGCAGCCAAAAAAGCAAAGGCCGTTGCCGAACACTGGAAACAAAAACTCGGACTGAGCTAAGTAAGACGCGCCACCAAGGAAGGCGGCGTTTTTTGCGGTTGACCAATTCGGTACCTTAATGGTATCCTTTTGTGACCTATGGGTGCCTGTAAAAGGCTATTTTTAATTAAAAACATATATTTTCAACAGGATTTCATGAAACAAAAAATACTCGGATTCGTCGTCATTTTTGAACTTTTAGCCAATCCGCTGCTTGTCTTGGCAGATGAGGTCGTGTCGGAGGCATCATCGTCCGTCGTCTCGCAAAGCGCGGCGGCCCCCGTTTCGGAAAACTCTCTTTCATCCGATGCGAGCGTACCGCCCTCGGAAGGAGTGCCTGCGTCGGGGGATACCGTTACTCCGAGTTCGCCTTCCGTGCCGAATGAGGTTTTGACCGACGATACTTTGACCGATAAGTCGGACAAAACGGTTTCGGCAAAAACCGTCGGAGAGGAAAAGAACCTTTCAGCAATGGCCATGTCCTCTTCCATGGAAACCGGCGGAGGAACCACAGGGCGGGTTGATATGGTTACGGACAGGCAGCTCCCGAAGACCGACGAGGTCACCGGCGCTTTGACGTACGAATATCCGATCAGCGTACCGCAGGGGCGAAACGGTATGAACCCGGATCTTTCTTTAAGATACAACAGTCAGAATAAAGAAAATTCCATATACGGTTACGGGTGGTCTGATAGTATTCCGTTCATCGAACGCGTGAACAAAAAGGGTACCGACACGATATTCGCGAACAATTATTTTTCTTCCAGCCTCGACGGAGAACTCGCGCTCGTATCCGGGAACGTTTATCGTGCCAAGGTGGAGAATGGAAATTTCAATTCTTACGTTTTTGAAAACAACGGATGGACCGTCACGACAAAGACGGGGAACGTCTACAAATTCGGAAACACGGCGGTCGCAAGACAAGACGATCCTTCGGATGGCGCGAAAGTGTACCGATGGATGATTGAAGAGGTGCGCGATCTGAACGGAAACGGCGTCAATTATTCTTACTATAAAGATGCTGGGCAAATCTACCCCGCAACAATCTCTTATACCAATAATGGGACCATACCGGGGATATACGGCGTTGAATTTTTGCGGGAAGACCGGAATGATATTGCGTCTTCGGGCTCCGCGAATTTTTTGGTCTATACCAAACAGCGCATAAAAGAGATTGTCGTTCGCGCGAACGGCTCGGTCATTTATCGCCATGTTCTTTCTTACATTGCCGGAGATAACGGCAGACGCTCCCTCTTGTCCTCGGTCCAAGAATCCGGAACGAATGAATCAGGAACAGTAACCCTTCCCGCCGTGCAGTTCGGCTATTCCGCAAGCGCCGCAACATGGACGGAGAATACCGATCCGAACAAATGGCGCTTGCCCGGCGGACACTATTTCGTGCACCCCGGCGGCGATAACGGCGGGCGGTTGATCGACTTTAACGGAAACAGTCTTTCCGACCTTATTTGGCAGATGAATTCCTCCTATAGTCCGAATTTTCAGGCGAGATATGACTCATATATAAATACGGGTTCAACATGGGCTACGACGACGGTTGCTTATCCGTCCCCCGAGCCTTTTTTGGTTCCTTATGATATGGGACTTCGTTTGGGCGATGTTAACGGCGACGGATATATTGACGAGGTGGTATTCAGAACTCTTCCCACCAATCCTCGGACCGAATACAAAGCGGTGCATTTGGGAAGCCCGACCGGATGGGTCGGAACAGCGAACTGGGTACCCGTGGTGCCTTTTGTGGAGATATATGACGGATACTCCTCGCAAAACTCCAGCACGTGTCTGGTCGATGTGAATGGCGACGGACTCTCTGATATCACGGGAAATAGGGGGACGAATATAAACAACGGAACCCAGTTCGTTTACGATGCGAACTGGACGTTCCCGATTCAGCTATCAAGGCCTACTACCGATATGGGTGTGCGCGTCGTCGATGTTAACGGCGACGATCTTCCGGATGTCGTCGTGGCGCGGTCCATTATCGGTAATGACGCTTCCGTCGGTAAACATGTCACGTATCTGAACACCGGACACGGATGGCAAGAGACTTCAGACTTTGTTCCGCCTCGCGATTTTTTCAACAGAGCCAGCGATGAAGGAACTCGCCTTGCCGATGTTAACGGCGACAACCTCATCGACTTCATTGGAAACGGCGGCGTCATATACAAAAACACCGGATCGGGGTGGGTGCAAGCGCCGTCAACTTTTCCGACGGAAATAAACAAATATATCGATGTAAATTTACCTCGCGAAGATCTCGGGGTGAGTATCGACGACGTGAACGGCGACGGTCTTCCCGATGTCATCAAGAACAGACAGTGGTTACAAACAACGTATCAGGTCGAACAAAAGGTCTGGCTCAAAGACGGTGTCAGAACCGATCTTTTAACGAGCGTAACGAACGAAAAAGGCGCGACAACGAGAACGGAGTATGCACACACCGCACAGTTCACAACGAGCGGAACGCAGCCGAACCCGACGTTGCAGTTCAACGTCGATGTGGTGAAGAATATGATCATCGACCCGGGGCTTGGCGGCAGTATCTCAACGGCAAGCTATCTTTATTCCGACGGATCCTACTATCACGATGATATTTTTGACAGAAAGTTCGCCGGGTTCGGAAAAATCACGAAGACGGACGAAAAGGGAAATGTTACCAAGAGCTATTACCATCAGGGGAACGCTTCCGACACCGCTAACGGCGAATATGCCGATGATATTTCCAAGATACGGAGACCGTACCGCATCGAGCAGTACGACACCGCCGGCAATCTCTATACTCTCACCGTCAACAAATGGGACAGTGCGGACCTCGGGAGTGGTGCCAAATTCGTGAAGCTTGCGCGCACCACCGTTTCGGATTACGACGGCAATGCGACACATAAGGACGTCGCGATCGAATATGGATACAACAACACGAACGGCAATGTCACTTTTAAAGGGCAGTCGGGCGAAGTCGTGGCGAATAACGACGGCTCATTTACCGATATCGGAACCGACAAGATATACACATGGTACGACTATGCGAAAAACGCGAGCAACCCGGCGCTTTCTCTTCCGTATACCGAGTATGCGGCGGATCAAAACTATGTGATGTTGAAAGATGTGAAATGGTATTATGACGGGCTTCCTTTTGGGTCTTTCGATAAAGGTAACAGAACCAAGGAGGAAAAACGGAAAGAGAACGGAGAATACGCCGCTTCTCAAAAAACGTACGATAACTTCGGAAACGTGCTCACCTCGACCGATCCGCGCGGAAACGTAACGACGTATCACTATGATGCGTACAATATGTACCCGGACATCGTTACGAACGCTCTCGGCCAAACGAAGTCTTTTATTTACGATTACGCTTCGGGAAAAGCCAAGCAGACGACCGACGAGAACGGACTGCTCTTTACGGTCTCGTACGACGGACTCGGACGTCCGCTTCTCGAAACACAGCCCGACCCGGCCAACCCGCAAACCCTTGTAACCAAAACCTCGTACTTCTACATCGACACGCCGCTCGCATCTTCCGCGCACAGAACGAATTATCTTGACGGTACGCTCTCAGTCGACCAGTACGAATACAAAGACGGCCTTGATCGCACGATACAGACCCGCAACTTTGCGGAGGACGGGCAGTTCGCGGTAAAGGACTATATTTACGACTTCAAAGGTCTGCTCCAAAAAGAATCGCTCCCGTATTTTTCATCGGGTTCGGCGCGCACTTCGCCGACCGCAAATTCCGCACTGTATTCTGTCTATGCCTATGATCCGCGCGACCGCGTAAAACAAATATCAAACGTCGTCGGAACGACCTCGAACTCGTACGATGACTGGAAGGTCGTCGTCACCGATGCACGAGGAAAGACCAAAACGCTCTCAAAGGACGCCTACGGCAATCTCGTAAAGGTGGAAGAAACGAACCTCGGCGCTACGTATGCCACGAATTACGCTTACGATCTCCTCGGCGATCTTACCAAGATCACCGATGCGGAAGGGAACGTCCGTAATTTCACGTACGATTATCTCGGCAATCGTCTCACTGCAGAGGATCTCCACTCACCGTCGGATACGACTTTTGGAACGTGGAGATACTTTTACGACGTGGCGGGGAATCTCTTTCAAAAGATCGACCCGAAAAATCAGGCGATAAATTACGAATACGATGCGCTGAACCGGGTAAAAACCGAGGATTCTTCCGGGACGCTTTATGTCGACGTAACGTATGCTTATGATACCTGCGCGAACGGAAAAACAAGGCTCTGCTCTTCGAATATGGTGAATTCCGCGGTTACTGCGCTCGCCTATGACCCGCTTGGGCGCGTTTCGTCAGAGACCAAGACCATCGCCGCAAAGAATTACGTAACCTCGTACGCGTACGACCGGCAGGGAAACAAAACGCTTATCACCTATCCCGACAATTCACAGGTCCGCTATACCGCGAACACGGCGGGTTTGACCGAAAAGGTTGAGAAGAAAGAAAACGGAGAGGCGCAATTCTCCGACGTCGTTTCCGCCATGCACTATTCTCCGCTTGGCGCGCCTTCGTTCATCCAATATGCGAACGGCGTTTCGACGACGAACTTCTATGACCAAAACGGGCTTTACCGCTTGAAGAATAAGACGACCGTTCTTTCCGACAATATGCGCGTTCAGGATATCTCGTACACCTATGACCCGCTCGGAAACATTTTGACCGAGACCGACGCATCGGCGACGAAAGCCAAAAAGGATCTCGTCTACACCTACGATGACCTCTCCCGCTTGCTCACTGCGACCGCAACCAACTCGGCGGACAACACCAACTACACTCAAACCTATTCGTACAGCCCGACGGGGAACATCACGAACGGCCCCCTCGGCGCGTACGTCTATGCCGGGAACACGGGAACGAACTATGCGAACCCGCACGCCGCGACCTCGGTCGGCGGAAAGGAACATGTTTATGACAACGCCGGAGATCTTTTGAAAGACGGTTTCCTTACGAATACTTGGGACTATCGCAATCGTCTCGCTTCTTCCGGAATGGGGACGGCGACTTCGACGTACGCCTATGACGCGAACGACAATCGCGTGAGACTTGTCGAAAAAGGGATCACGACCTACTTCCCGAATGATCTTTACAGCGTCGCTTCCGGCGGAGCGGCCACTACCACCAAGAATATCTTTGTCGGCGACCTTCTCGTTGCCACACACGAAACCAGTGTTTCAAACACGATTCCGTTGACATACGCCACCTCGACCATCGCTTTCGGCTCGGTAGCCAAATCAATTCTCTCAACTCCGACGACGGCTCCGACCGTGAGAAACTGGACGCATTCCGTTTCCGGCACCGCGCCGCTTCTCATTTTGTACACGGATCTTCAGACGACGAGCACTCTCGGCGCATCGACTACGGCGGCGACCTTCGGGGGCATTCCTCTGACTCGTGCCGGAACCGTCTCCGTTCCGTTCTCGTTTATTACGGCTCCGACGACCTACGCCACTTCGACCATCACTTTCGGCAATGTATCCAAGGCGATAAGTGGAACACGGACCTATGTTTCTTCTTCAAAAATGTGGTCGCACATTGTCTCGGGAACTAATCCGCTTCTCGTTGTTTACGCTGACATACAAGCTTCCGACACTGTGGGCGCAACAGTCTCTTCGATCACTTACAACGGCATACCTCTCGTTTTTGCCGGAGCTGCGTCGTGGAATGGGGAGGCTCCAACATACGGAATGAGAAGCGAGATCTGGTATCTTGCGAATCCGCCTGTGGGAACAAAAACGATCTCGGTCAAGGTGATCGGCGGCGCAAAGAGCTACAAACTTTCCGCTGCAACATTCCGTGGCGTGAGTCCTAACAACCCTCTCGATACAATCGTCTCGGCTTCGGGAACATCGGGCACTCCGACCGCAAGTTTAACGACCGCACTCGGTGGCGAGCTTGTTACTTCCACCGCCAATATCAATACGACGTCTGTGATCACTTCGCCGAAAACACTTATCTGGAGCGATAGAACGGCTAGCAACTTTTCGGGTGTAAGTTATCAACTCGTCCCTGCATCAGGCTCATATTCCAACGCCTACACCGGAACAACAAATGCGAAGTGGACGGAACTTATCGCATCATTCAAACCGAACGTCACCATCACTCCCGGCCCGATCAAACCGATAAACGGCGTCACAAGCGAGATCTGGTATTTGAAGAACCCTCCCGCCGGTTCAAAAACCGTCTCGGTTTCGGTAAGCGGAAAAACGGCAAGCATTAAACTCGCAAGCGCCGTCTTTACCGGCGTTTCCACCACCACCGATCCTCTCGATACGGTCGTCTCGGCTTTTGAAACATCGGGAATCCCCACCGCAAGTTTGACCACGGCGCTCTCGGGCGAACTCGTCACCGCGAACGCAAGCGTCAACGCGACGACCGCCGCCACCAATCGCACTTCGATCTGGAAAGACGTTACCGCGAACAATGCCTCGGCGGGAAGCTATCAGTTCGCCTCGACCACCGGCTCATACTCCGATACCTACACCGGCACAACAACGGTGAAATGGGCTGAACTTATCTCAGCATGGAAGCCGAATGTCACGACCAAGGCGGGAACTCCGATCACCGCGACATCTTCCTCTTTGCTCTACGTCCACACCGACCACCTCGGCGGGGCGAATGTCATTACCGACAAAAATGGCGCCGTGGTTGAGACCCTCGACTACTATCCGTATGGAGAAGTGAGGCTCGACGAGAAGACAGGAAATTACAACGGATCAAAGCGAAAGTACATCGGCGAAGAGTACGACAGCGCCACAGGTCTTTCGTATTTGAACGCGAGGTATTACAATGGGAAGGAGGGGAGGTTCTTGAGCGAGGATCCGGTGTT